>Ga0187893_10001089_pt1 | contig 67763 bp, 50 predicted proteins | sample MA1701074metaG_FD_139574 | JGI IMG/M metagenome (GOLD analysis project Ga0187893, IMG submission 139574) | White microbial mat communities from a basaltic lava cave in the Kipuka Kanohina Cave System on the Island of Hawaii, USA - MA170107-4 metaG ...
AGAGAATGCGGAAAATATGTTGGCGCTCAGATGCGTGAGAGCAAATGGAGAGTGGGAAGCATATTGGGAGAAGTTGCGTCAAGCCGCAGCCTGATTTCGAGTCTCACTTTCAATTGCACCCGTGCTTTGCTTCTCTGTGAAATACCACACAGGCCCCCCACTGCAAAGAGCCTGATGCAGTGCCTATTACCTATCATTCAACTCAATAAGCTGGAGACTCAAAGCAAGGCGATGAAAAATGCTATCATTGATCCGACAAAGGAGGGGAAACGATGGCTGCGGATAAAAGCGATCTTTCGCGTCTTCGCGAACTTGTTCATAAAACGCTGGTCGAAGTCGAGATGAGCATAGACACCCGGACTTATCCCGACTGCACTGAGACGAAAGAAAATCTGCTCAGGGCAATCGATATCGTCCGCAAACTTGAGCGCGATCAGATGTGGTCAGCGTTGTCGAAGAAAAAGTGAATGATTAAAAAATTCCTGATCACCGCATTCGAGCCGTTCGACGAAGAAAAGATCAATCCTTCTACGGAAGCCGCGCGATTCGTCTCCCGTTTGAAACTTCGCGGCGCAAGAATCAACGCGCTCGAACTTTCAGTCGAGCGTCATCGCGCAACTGATGCGGCTCTCGACTCTCTTCTCAGGCTTCGCCCCGACGCGATGATAATGCTCGGAGAGGCAGGCGAGCGATTCTTCGTCAACCCCGAACGCATAGCGATAAACTGTGATGATTTCCGCATACCCGATAACGCTGGCAATCAGCCTGTGGATGAACCGATTATCGAGCGAGGCCCGGCGGCTTATTTTTCCGCGCTGCCGATTCGCGCGATAGTCAACCGGCTCGTGGAGGCGAACATCCCCGCCGCGATTTCAAACAGCGCGGGAACCTATCTCTGCAATCGCCTCTTCTACAGCGTGATGCACTGCATCGCTGACGAAGGCTTGCCGACTGTGGCCGGTTTCATTCATCTGCCGCGACTGCACGAACAGGTGATTGGAAAACGCGGCAACAATCCGAGCCTTTCGCGCGAGACTATTTTCGAAGCAGTTCGATTGTCAGTCGAAGTCACGCTTGATCATCTGCGCCGTTAAAACCGAATGCAGATTTTTCCTAAGTGCGCCGCGCTCTGCATGTGAAAGAATGCCTCGCGCGCGTCTTCGAACTGAAATACGCGATCAACGACCGGCTTCATTTTGTGCAAAGCTATCGCGCGATTCATGTCTTCGAACATCTCCCGGCTGCCAACGAGTACCCCCTGAATGCGAAGGTTTTGCATGAGGATCGGCAGCACGCTCAACTCGCTCGCTGCGCCCGCAAGCACGCCTATCACGCCGACGTGTCCGCCTATGCGAACCGCTCGAAGCGAGCGCGCGAAAGTTCCCGCGCCGCCCACTTCTATTACGTGATCTACGCCCACGCCGCCGGTTATCTCTCTGGCGGCTTTATCCCAATCGGGGTTGGTTTTGTAGTTGACGGTGTGCGCGGCTCCAAGCTCGCGTGCGCGCTCAAGCTTCTCATCGCTGCTCGAAGTGATGATGACTTCAGCGCCCATCAGTCGAGCGAACTGCAAAGCGAAAATCGAGACGCCGCCCGTGCCTTGAACGAGTACGGTCTCGCCTGCTTTCAAGCGACCTTGATGGATGAGCGAATGCCACGCGGTGACGGCGGCGCACGGAAGGGTGGCGGCTTCTTCATACGAGAGATGATCGGGAACGATTACGACGCCTTCTTCGCTGAGGGTTGCGTATTGGGCGAGCATACCGTCGAGCGGCCCTCCGAGTGATGATCCGAGTTTCGGTCTGGAAGGTTCGCCCGCGATCCATTTTTGAGTAAAGAGTCCGGCCACGCGGTCGCCCGTTTTGACGCGGCTCACTCCATCGCCCACGGCGACTATTTCGCCTGCGCCGTCCGAGACAGGTATGAGCGGGAGTCGCTGTCGGGGATTGTACTGGCCTTTGACCATCATCAGGTCGCGGTAATTGAGCGAAGCGGCATGAAGTTTGATGACCACCTGACCCGCAGCGGGCGCGGGGTCTGGGCGTTCGGTTAAAACGAGGTTGTCGAGTCCGAATGAATTTTGAATCTCGAATACTTTCATCTCTCCTCCGAAAAGTGGTGCAAGCCGTTAGCTTGCGTGTTTTCCGATTTTCATACTTTCAGGGCGTGCGCAATCTGACAGCCCAAATCCACGTGTAAAGTTTGAAATTCTTGTAGGGGCGGCCCGCTGTGGCCGCCCCAGCGTGAATCTATCTCGGTTCTTCAAATTCAAAATCCGCACATCAGAGTCGCAGATATTTGAAACCTTCTTCGTGGTTTCAAACTGGGGCGGCCACAGCGGGCCGCCCCTACAGGTCTTTTTCAGGTTTCACCTCACGGGTGAAGCTCTGATGTTTAAAGACTCCTCCGGTTAAAAATGTTCCTCATGATTGACGAGCGATTATTTCATAATTGATCGTCGTTGAAAAACCCTCTAAGGGCGTGGATCGTCGCGCGACAGTGCGCGCGGCGCGGGATTTTGATACTATCTCGCCATCATCGATCAGACGACATGGAGCTTATGCGCCGCTTGTTTGAATCCAGATCAGCGATCAACAAAAACTTTCTCTCTTATGCTCTCATGCTCGTCGTATTCGGCGCAGGCACGTGGTTCATACTCGAAGCAGGCTCGCGCCTCAATCGAGACCGCGCAATCACCCAAAGCGAACCCGCGCCGCTTCATCCTTCCTCGGCGCGCACGAACGACCCGGCTTCCAATCAAAGCGATATCGCAGGCGCGCTCGGCGAAAACGTGCGCGGCCCGTTGAGCGTTCTGCTGATGCAGATAATCGTCATCATCATCGTCGCCCGGTTCGCAGGCCGCCTCTTTTTGAAAATCAAGCAGCCGCCCGTCATAGGAGAAATGATCGCAGGCATCATGCTCGGCCCTTCTGTGCTTGGAGTCGCGTCGCCTGAGACGATGACGTTTCTCTTTCCCGCTTCCTCGATGGCGACGCTTCAACTGATGAGTCAGATCGGAGTGATACTTTTCATGTTCGTCGTCGGCATGGAATTAAACGCTGAACATATCAGAGAGAAAGCTCATGCGGCGATCATGATCAGTCATGCCAGCATAGTGATTCCGTTTTTCCTCGGCGCTGCGCTATCGATAGTCATCTATCGTCACTTCGCATCGGCTAAAATTTCTTTCACGGCGTTCGCTCTGTTTATGGGCATAGCGATGAGCATAACGGCCTTTCCCGTTCTGGCGCGCATAATCGAAGAGCGCGGAATGTCTCGGTCATATCTCGGCAGCACAGCCCTTGCGTGCGCGGCGGTGGATGATGTGACGGCGTGGTGCATTCTCGCAGTGGTGATAGCGATAGCGCAGGCCGCAGGAATTAAAGCGGCAGGGTTGACGATAGTTTTAACGCTGCTCTTCATCGCCTTGATGCTCTTTCTCGTCAGGCCGCGCCTTTCGGGTTTGATCGCAAAACGTGTCGATGAAGAGAAGCGCAGCAAAGGGCTTGTGGCAGGGATACTGGCATTCGTGCTTGCGTCGGCGTGGCTGACAGAAGTCATAGGCATACACGCGCTTTTCGGCGCATTTCTTGCGGGAGTAGTGATGCCATCGGTAGCGGGCTTTCGCGGATTCCTCAGAGAGAAGTTGGAGACATTCAGCACCTCGGCATTGCTTCCGCTCTTTTTCGCCTTCACAGGATTGCGGACTGAGATCAATCTGCTCGATGACTGGAATAGCTGGTTGATGTGCGCAGTGATAATAGCAGTTGCGATTGCAGGAAAACTTGTAGGCAGCATGTTGATGGCGCGATGGACTGGTATGAACTGGCACGATTCGTTTTCGATAGGCGTATTGATGAACACGCGCGGGTTGATGGAGTTGGTTGTTTTGAATATCGGGTATGACTTAGGGATACTGCCCGCGCGCATATTTGCGATCATGGTGATAATGGCTTTGGTGACGACCTCGATGGCAGGGCCGCTTCTCGCGTGGGTGAAATTCAGAGAGGAGAGCGCAGAGCGACTTCCGCAGAGCATAGGCTCAGTCGGCGATATTGAGTGAAGAGTGCGTTACAGGCGATGGCAGCTATAAAATTTTCCTGGATTGCAGGTTCAAGCCATTTTGCGATATACAAGAATCATACTGAATCGAATGTGAGGAAATACTCTAGTGCATCTTCAACAAACCAAAAAATCAAGCCGAGGCAGTGGCGGGCCGCAATATTACTTTCACGATTTGACAGATTCAGTAAAGACATATCTGCGGCAAAAAGGCGCTGTCAAAGTTGCTTTAGTCACGCCTTATGGAGCTACCAAGTCTGATTACACTGCCGTAAGCACTGACCGAAAGATTGACGGGAAAACTCAAAAAATTATTCCGGGAAAGGTTGGGTACGATAGAATTCAACAGGGACAGGCAAATGAAAGCATCGGCGAATCTATAAGGAAATGGTACAACCTCGAAAACAGCGACTTTGACCGAATTGATGTCGACGTGGAAATCATCGACGACATTTTTTATATCACACCGTTGGGCTACAAGTTCAGCTACTCGAAGAAAGAGCCTGAAATTAAAAGAGTAGAAAGGCCGCTGACTTTCACCCAAGATTACGTAAGCCCTTTTTGGAGGGAGCAAATAAGCAGCTTGGAGAAAGAACTCGTCCTCTGGTCTTTGACAGAGATTTGCAGAGTCGTAAAGGATCATATAACAAAGGTTCCTCATATTCAGGAAACAGATATTCTTCGCGCCTCTGGCCCTCTAAAGCATCTTGGAATGGCTTTGGGTCCCTATGTAGGAAAGGGCTATGATTGCCTTACCAATTTTAACTTTCTGGATTTTCCTGCCTACAGTGTGCCAGTTGAAATAAAGAGACATAGCAAGGGCTTCAGCTATCAGGAAAAGAAATATGGCAGGGAAGAACTATCCCGCGCTGTGATTCTTTGCGCTATTCACGATAAGCCGAACGTGCCAAGAAACATAGATGTGGTGGAACTCGACGCGCTCTGCAATCATTTGCAAAACCTATGAGCTATTCAAAAATAAATCCTATAGAAACTTCGATCCCTGCCGAAAGGCAAAGCGCAAAGAGGCATTACGGCGTCCATCCTTATTTTACCCGCAGACCGCACAACGTAGTTTCCAGCTACATCCGCCATTATTCCAAAGAGGGCGACCGAGTTTTAGACCCGTTCGGAGGATCAGGTGTAACAGCAATCGAGGCGTATCTTCAAAACAGAATCGGCATACATAATGACATCAACCCTCTGGCTAACTTTATAAGCGAAGGAATAGCGAATCTGGCGAAGGGAGACGAAATCAATTTATATGAATCACTCAGCTATCTGGAAGGAAGATGCAAAAATGTTTTAGCCGAAATTTATAGCGGCGATGAAAATGAGTTGAGTAGCATTCAAGGCAAAGTGCGCCTGCCTGAGAATATATCGCTTCCCAGCACTTCCGATGTGGCGTTTTATCATGAATTATTTTCGCGCAGGCAACTCTTGTCTCTCGCTGTTTTGAAGGATGCGATAGATTCGATCTCGGATGAAAATATCAGAAAAAGTATGCTGCTCGCCTGGTCTGCGACGCTGGCAAAGCTGAACAAAACATTTTTATCCGCTGAAGGCAGAGCCGAATCACGAGGGGGGTCGAGCATATTCAGTATCTACAGATACAAGGTAGCGAAGGAACCTGTCGAGTTGCCTCCATGGGAAACATTTCGTGAGCGCGCAATCAATGTTATCCAGGCGAAAACTGAAATCATCAAAGCTATAGAAGTAAAAAAAAGATTAGGCAGTTGGTGCGGAGAATTCGAAGTTTATTCCGAAGACATTGAAGCATTGAGCAAAAAACTCTCCAATTCCGTTGATTATATTTTTACAGACCCGCCATATGGAGGGCATATATCCTACCTGGATTTATCCACTCTCTGGAATTCCTGGCTCGGATTATTGCCGGACATCGAAGTTAGGGAAAAGGAATTGATAGTAGGCGGCGAATTGGAGTTTGATGAAAGCCGCTATATCGAAAAATTAGGTAAAAGCATCGAAGCCTGCGTGCGGATGCTCAAACAAGGTCGGTGGTTTTCAGTTGTTTTTCAACACTGGAGCGCAAAATACTTCGAGGCTATTCTCTCATCTGCCGCTCAAGCGGGCGCTGAATTGATGGCCGCAGTATCGCAGGTCGGAGACCCAATCTGGTCGATGCATAAGAAGAAGAATAAAGACTCTGTATTAGCAGGCGAACTGATACTGACGTTTTACAAAACCGGAAAGCGAAGGAAGGTGGAGAAAAATGGAGTTTTCGATATAAGCAAGGCTCTGGACGAAATACTTGCGGGGGTCGAGGAAAATAAAGTATTCGGAGAGTATTTATTCAACAGAATCGTTATCGAAGCCTGGAAAAAAGCGGCCATCGAGTCGCTCAATCTGTCAAGAAGCGCATTCAGCGGTTTGTTGGAAAACAGAGGATGGCATTATGATGAAGCGAATCACTACTGGGTGAAAGATCAGTACAAGCCAAATCTGCTGTTTGAGATTTCAAGGTAAGCGTGCCTGCATCAATCAGGCAGGACACTGACGCGCGAACGAGCTTGTAGATGTGATACGATCTCGGCAGAGATTTTCTATGAACTTGATTGAACGAATCACGATTGATCCTGAGATATGCCACGGCAAGCCGACTATTCGCGGGCTGCGTTATCCGGTCGAAACCATTCTCGAACTGCTCAGTTCGGGGATGACTTCTGAAGAAATTCTGGCTGACTACGAAAACCTTGAACACGAAGACATTATGGCTGTCCTGTCGTTTGCTCGGTTGGAGTGAAGCCATGTCGAATTGAAATTTCAGGAGTCTTGTAGCGTAACCTGACTGATTGCGCGCCCTGAAAGTGCGAAACTTGAAACCGCGCAAGCTCGTCTTGCGCCTCATTTTTCGAGGGGTCATCAATATAGTCAACGATGACTTAGGGAAAGGATGAAAAACAAGTGAGGGCTTCAAATAACAGACTCCAGACTCCAGACTCCAGACTCCAGACTTTTTCTATGAAACTCAGCAGCGGGCGTTTATTCGCGCTCTTTTTCGTCATCGCACTTATATCGCTTCGCAGCGCCGACGCCGACTCTCGCCTCTCAGTTCAGCAGAAACAGTCCCCGTGTCCGGTCGTCAAAGTAATTTGCCCTGACTCGTTCAAAGAGGGCGAGGCGTTGGTGTTGAAGGTCGAAGTCCGTGGCGGCGACCCGAACGTGACGCCGACATTCAACTGGACTCTCTCGGCTGGTACAATCGCTTCGGGGCAAGGCACTGCACGCATCGAGATAGACACGACCGAAGTATCCGCGGAAGGAACGGTGACGGCGACCGTAGATGTCGCCGGGTTCAGCAGAGAGTGTCCTACTTACGCATCATGCACGGCTGACATGATTAAAAAGATAGAAGCGCGCAAACTGGATGAATACTCCCTTCTCAAACCGCAAGAGGAGGAAACGCGGCTCGACCGTTTCGTGATCGAACTCAATTCTGATCCGACGGCGCAGGGCTATATCATCTCCTACGGCGGACGCAAGAGCTTCGGAGGCGATGCGATGAAGGCAGCCACCAAAGCGAAAAAATACCTCGCTACCAAACACGGCCTTGACGATTCCAGAGTGGTGATCATCGATGGAGGCTATCGCGAGCAGCCGACCATAGAGCTTTGGATCGTGCCATCCGGCGCACTGCCGCCTGAGCCGACGCCTGCCGTCAGGAAAGACGAGCCGAGGCTCACAAAGCCCAAGAAGCCATAATCTCGATGAGTCGAACCAGCGGCAACGACGAAAACGTTCTTTATTAGGACTTACGCAAGAAGCATTTTTCATCAAGAGTATAAAACACTCCCATACCCGCTCCTCACACCTTGATGTTGTAATAGCGAATCTTGCTGTTGAGGGTCGTGGTGTTCATGCCTAACAACTTCGCGGCGCGGGATTGATGGCCGCCCGTTATCTCCAAAGCGCGACGTATCAACTCGATCTGAAAACGATTCACTTCGTCGTAAAAAGATATCCCCGGCGAAATGTCTATCTGAGCGGCTACGCGCTGACCTCCCGCCTGAGAAGCCGCCCGTTGCGGGTTGAGTATTTCTTCGCGCAGGTCTTCCCGATTGACAGCCGGGCCGCGAGTGATGATGACGGCTCGCTCCATCGCGTTTTCCAGTTCGCGCACATTTCCCGGCCAGTGATAGCCTTCGAGCAAAGACAGCACTTCGGGGTTGAGTTGATCCGAAACCTGCCTGCCGTTTTCAGCCGCGTACTTACGAATGAAATGCTGGCAAAGCGGGAGTATGTCTTCGCGTTTTTCTCTGAGAGGCGGCAGGCTGATCTGAATGACATTGAGGCGATAGAAGAGGTCTTCGCGGAAAGCTCCTTCATCTACCGCCTGTTTGAGATCGACGTTCGTCGCGGCGATTATTCGCACATCGACCTGACGCCGAGTCGTGTCGCCTAAGGGTGTGAAATCGCGTTCCTGAATCACTCTGAGGAGCTTTGCCTGAGTCTCCATCGAAATCGTGCCTATCTCGTCGAGAAAGATCGATCCGCCGTCGGCCACCTCGAAATAACCTTTCCTTGCGGCGACCGCTCCGGTGAACGCGCCGCGCACGTGGCCGAATAATTCCGATTCGAGCAACTCTGTTGGGAGGTTCGCTGAATTGATCGTGACGAAAGGTTTGTCTGAGCGTGAGCTTTGATTGTGAATCGCGCGGGCGATGAGTTCCTTTCCCGTTCCCGATTCGCCTGTTATAAGCACGGTCGAGCGCGCGGGCGCGACCTGTTCTACGAAGGCGAGGATTTCAAGCATCTTCTCGCTGCGCGCGACGATCTCTTTGCTTTCTGTGCTGCGCTTGAGCGTCTGTTTCAGGGCGCGCCGTTCTTCATCCTTGCGTCGCCGACGGATGCCTGCCGCGACCAGAGAGAGGACTTCGCGATTATCGAACGGCTTTTTGATGCCGCTGAAAGCGCCGCGCTGCATCGCTGCGATTGCGGTCTCGAACGTGGCATAGGCGGTTATCATAATGACGACCGCTTCAGAGTCGAGTTTGAGAATTTCTTCGAGCGTGCGCAGCCCGCCGATTCCCGGCATCGATACGTCGAGCAGAACGAGGTCGAAAGGACGCTGTTGAAATTTATCGAGACCTTCTTCGCCTGTGCGGGCAAGCTCCACCTGATAGCCTTCCGTAGAGAGCAGGCTTTCAAGCACATCGCGCATCACTTCCTCGTCATCGACGACGAGCAGGCTTCCTTTTTTTACCATACGGTGAAATGCTACCAGCTTGCCAGCACCCGTTCCAGCCCGTCTATGGAATTGGAGGAAGCTGAAGCCGCATCATCAGTTTGTTGACGGCTTCGCGCGCTATTTTTCTCGGCACGACGAGCTTGAATCCGCCCGACTCTATACCCATCTCTGAAGGGATGAGAAAAAGGGCGAAGATGCGGACGAAGGTGCTGACTTTGATCCATGCCTCGAAATGAAAATTTGGGCCGGATTGTCTTATCTCGAACATCATAGGGGCGACGAGTATCCCATGTCCCTTCTGATAGAGCCTTCCGGCGGCGTCGGCCCCTTTCACCCTGAAGCCGGTTTCACTGGCCCAGGCGTCGATATGCGGCCACGGGTCGAAGTTGAGCGTGTAATCTCTGACGGTTCTGCTTCCCATCGCGTCTCCTTTGTTTGATTTTTACCGAGAGCGGACTGACAACGAATCGCCCGTCGCTTTTTATCATAAAATTTGATTTCTGTGTAGCAGCGCGAATGCGCGATCAGGAAGCCCTGATAGAGCGCGCTGTCGCAATGAAGGCAATGAGCATAAGCGTGAGGCGCAGCCACGCGCCCGCCGTCCATCGGCTGACGATAGAAGACATCGCCTCGACTTCTGAAGAGTGAATAGATTTTAGGAGCGGGACGAAATAAAGGGTCGCCGTGAGGAAATTGATCGTCATGCAAATGAGCGAAATCAGTAGCCACCTGCGGCGTTGAACGGTCTTCCAGTTCGCCATCAAAGCTCCCATCGCGCCGAGGCTCATCCACTGTCCTACAGCGCGCCAGAATCTACCCGGATCGATTCGGGCGATTGCGCCGAGCGATTCCGGCAGCGAGGCCGTCCACGCCGAATCGATCACGATCATTTCATAAACCGCTCCTCCGAGCATTACCGATATCAAAAGCAGATTAGCCCACAGCAGCGGCTCGCGGACATGGAGAAGCGCAGACGAAGCGGCGGAAAAGAATGTTGTGTTGCGTCCGTTCACGCTGCAAGTGATAAAACGAGCGCAGAGAGTGATTCAATCTCTTTCTTTGGAGCGGTAGTTTTTTAAGTGGAGATGATGATTTCAGGCTGGCAGCGGAGAGCGCATTGAATGTGTCTGTAGTTGCTTCGTAGTTTTTTCACGCATCGATGCCGAGGATCAGCACAGGAATATCGATATCGGCAGTCCCTCGATTTTCCAAATCCCATACGAACTGTTCAAAGTAGGAAACCCCCGTCGACATCTCATCAGCAAAAGCTTTTATTGGAACGATCTCGATGCCGCAATCGATATGTCCGAGATTGCGAAATATGGTCATCTTCGCGCAAGCACTACAAATTTCAAGCACGGGCTTACCAAACTCAATTTCCAATCCCACGCTTTTTTTTACGAAATCCAGTTCACGGCGATCTTCAAAATCGCCAGAGCGATTTTTGAAGCCTTCTACAAAATATGCGACAGGCAGCTTGCAGCGCACAGATAATGTTTTCCAACCGTGATATTTAAATTTACTGGAAAGAGTTCGGCGGATTTGTTTCGGGCTGTATGAGGTTTGCCTGCTGGCTTTTATTTTGAAGTCAGATGCTTTGACATCGCTTATGATTCTACAAACTTCTGAAAAAGCGCGTGCGGATACCTGAGAACTCTGATTGCTGGCTTTGATTGAATATGTGGATACTACTCTCATAGTTTCGCTCCCTATCCCTTCTATCAAATGCTCCGCGGAGCATTTGAGCTAGAGTTTGATGCGTGTATACCATCCAAACACGTCCTTATAATCGAGAAACGTGCAAAGGTCTCTCAATCCGCTCAAACGAAATGTTGGTCGATTCAGTTGTCTTACAAAAAGATCACGGCGAGCATCATTGGCAACTACACTGAAACGTGGACGCAGTAGCGGAGCCACCAGATGCACGTCGTTAAAACGCAGTAGACCTGAGTAGATCGGTGTTGAATGCTCAACCTCAAACATTGCTTTTGGCTCGCTCGATCCTCGATTCAGCCAGATGACGTCTATTTCCTGTATTACCGCTTCCACCTCCTGAAAACCAAGTGGCAGCACCGTTCTACAGGAAAACGGAGATGACACCGACCAATCAAGTTTGTTGCGGTCAGAGGTTGGAATCCAAATATCGTAGCCCTTTGTATGGCCTATAGCTCCAAGCAATGTTTGCATCTGGGAATGTGAAAACTCTGGTATTATCGTCGTGCCGGTTGAGCTTACTATGCTCTCCAACTCACTCCAGCCAAAGCTCCCTTCAACATTGAATCTTCCTGCCTGCGCAATATAGAGTTCAGTGGCCCCATCCTGTAAATAGATTTGCGTCTTGTATTGACCGTCTTTTGCAGGCGATACGGAATTGAATATTTGTTCGTAATCAGAAAAACGAATGAACAAAGGCTCTTTTTGATCATCCCATAAGAAACAGATTACCGATGGATGTCCCTCTAACTGTCTCAAGTCTTCGTCGCGCAATCCATAAAAGGTTTTATAGCCGCCGTGGACTCTTGAGTAGCGAATGTAAACTCGTGCCTTATCCTGCCCAATAATAAACAAAGAAAGGCTTTGACTCAGCTTGTGGAGAGACCCGTATCGTGCTTTCAGCGAAGCGAGAAAACTTGCTTTGACATCATTTCCCATAAAAGCTATTCGCTTCAATTGACGATTTTCAGGCCAATATCAACTCACTGGCGATTTCGTATTGCCAGAGAAAATCTGTCGTAGTATCACCCGTCATTTCAATACCTGACCAGACTGAGTATCGCCGATGTGATGTCGTCGACCTGCGGGAGAATCTCATCTTCAAGATCAGGACAGTAAGCGACGAAGGTATCCATAGCCGCGACTCTTCGCACAGGGCCGTCGAGATGATCGAATAATTCATCCGCAATGCGCGCCGCTATCTCCGCCCCGTAACCCCACGACAATGTATCCTCATGCACGACTATCGCTTTGCTGGTCTTTTCGACCGATAGCCTTATCGCTTCCCAATCGTAAGGACTCAATGTGCGCAGATCGATCACCTCTACACTCAATCCGTGTTCTTCTTCGGCTTTCTTCGCCGCCACGAGCGATCTTTGTAGAGTCGCGCCATAAGTGATCACGGAAACGTCCTCGCCTTCGCGGACGACTTTCGCCTTGCCGAACGGAATACAAAAATCCGGGCCGGGATAAGCCGCTTTGTTGTAGACCTGTCTGTAAAGATGCTTGTGTTCGAGAAACAGCACCGGATCGTCGCACCTGATGGCCGTCCTCAAAAGCCCGTTCGCGTCCAAAGCGTTCGACGGCATCACCACTCGAAGTCCCGGCGTGTGCGTAAACAACACCTCTCCGCACTGGCTGTGATAGATCGCCCCGCCCGTCAGATATCCGCCGATAGTGACGCGAACGACCATCGGGCATTTGAAGACATTGTTGGAACGCCAGCGAATGAGAGGCGCTTCGTCGCGAAGCTGCATCATCGCGGGCCAGATGTAATCGAAGAATTGAATCTCGCACACGGGCTTGAGGCCCCGCGTGGCAAGCCCTACGGCGCGGCCTATGATGTTGGCCTCGGCAAGAGGGGTATTGAATACTCGCGCGCTGCCGAATTTCTTTTGAAGGTTGTGCGTGACTTTGAACACGCCGCCTTTGCCTTTGACGTTTTCGATATTTTCTTCGCGGCTCACGTCGGCCACGTCCTCTCCGAATACTATTATCGACCGATCTCTTGCCATCTCATCGTGAAGACATGCATTGATCAGATCGACGATAGTTTTCTGATCGCCCTCGACGGGCGCGGTCGATTCGGTGTCGAATTCTTTCGATGTAGGATCGATATCGGGTGAATAGACATAAAGCGCGGCTGTTGATTTATCGGGCTTGGCTGCTTGGACGGCTTCTTCGGCGGCGCGATTGATTTCCTCGTCTACCTCCTCGCGCATTCGCTCAATCTCATTTTCCGTCGCAAGTCCTTCTTCGATGAGAAACGCCGCGTAAGTCGTGATGGGATCGCGGCGGGCTTCCGATTCGCGCTCTGCTGCCGAGCGATACAAAACTTCATCATCAGAAAGCGAATGCGAATATGGACGGATGACATGCGCGTGAACGAGGGCAGGGCCATTTCGTTCGCGGCAATAATCGACAGCGCGACGGAGGCAATCATAACTCGCCAGCGGATCGCAGCCGTCGACTTCTTCGATGTAGAGATTCGGAAAACCGGCGACCATCTTCGATATGCTTCCGCCTGCGGTCTGGACTTCGACGGGAACTGAAATCGCATAACCATTGTCTTCGATCATGTAAAGCACGGGCAGTTTGAGATTGCAGGAGGTGTTTAGCGATTCGAAGAATTCTCCTTCGCTAGTCGTCCCGTCGCCCGACGAAACATAAACCACCGCATCAGCCCCGTAGCCCGCGACGAGGCTCGTGTCGCCGATCAGTTGTGCGCGATGATTGGCTTCGGCACAGCCGACGGCCTGAAGATACTGCGTGCCTGTGGGAGAAGATTGCGTGACTATCTGGAGCCGTTTATGCCCCCAGTGGCTCGGCATCTGTCGCCCGCCCGATGCCGGATCAGCCGCCGCGCCTGTCGCCTGCATAAGCATCTCAGCAGGTGTCACGCCGAGCGTGAGACAAAGGGCGCGATCACGATAATAAGGATAGAACCAGTCATAAGCGGGCCTGAGCGCAAGCCCTGCGGCAACGAGTATGGCCTCGTGGCCCGCGCCTGAAATCTGAAAGTAGATTTTATTCTGCCGCTTGAGTTGAATCTCCTTGTCATCCAGTCGGCGCGACAGGTACATCAAGCGATAAATCTTCAGCAGAGTGTCGCTATCCAGCCCGTGATATTTTTCCGTCTGCGGTTGAACGGCCATGTCTCCTCCGAGTAGATGTTAGATGTCAGAGGCTAGATGTTAGCGGGCTTGCTTCTGACTAACATCTAGCCTCTAACATCTAACATCTACTTTTTTATTTTGTGTACTCGACGATGTGACCTGCGACAGCCGACGCTGCGACCGTCAACGGCGAAGCCAGATACATCTGTCCCGGCCCGCTGCGACCGGGAAAATTGCGGTTCTGCGCGCTGATCACTACCTGCGCTTTGAGCGTCGTGACTCCCGGCCCTGCATTTATGCACGCGCCGCAACTCGGCTCGATGATGTTGGCGCCCACTTCGTTAAATGTGTCGATGTAGCCCTGCTCTTCGCAATACTTTCGCACTTCCTGAGAGCCGAATTGAATGAAGCAATGCACCGAAGGGTGAACCTTCCGCCCTCGCTCGAGGGCGTCGCGAAATACGCGCGCATACATATCCATGTCTTCCTTTTTACCCGCAGTGCATGAACCGCCGTAGGCGATATCGATCTTCACTTCCTCTTTCAATTCATCGATGAACATTCCGTTGCCTGGATCGCCCGGTGTGGCGATCATCGGGCGAAGCTCGCTCGCATCGATGTCGATTGTGAGTGTGTACTCGGCATCCTCATCGCTTTGCATACCCGCGCACAACCTTTCAGCTTCATCGCGCGGAAGCCCTCGCTCGACCAGGAACTCGACTGTCTTTTCATCAGCCGCGACTATGCCGGTGAAAGCTCCGACCTCGGCGGCCATGTTGGTCATCGTCGCGCGCTCATCGATGTTGAGATCGCTTACGGCCTCGCCCGTGTATTCGACTATCTTGCCTATCGCGTCGCCGTTTCTCACGAAGTCCGTGCGAAGTATGGCCAGCATGAAATCCTTGGCGGTGATGTTGTCGGGCCTGCGTCCACGGATTCTCACCCTTACCTGCTCAGGCACTCGCACGCGAACATCTTTCGTTATCCACGAATTGAAAATGTCGGTCGTGCCGACTCCGAAGGCGACTGCGCCAATGGCTCCCGCGTGCGGGGTGTGCGAATCCGAACCGATGATGACCTGACCGGGAAGGGCGTAGTTTTGCAAAATCAAACTGTGACAGATCGCTTCCGACCCTTTGCGATCCTTCAACGCGCCGTGCAGACGAATGCCCTGCTTGCGGGAGAATTCTTCCTGCTTGCGAACCAGATCGTGAGCGAGGTCGAGCAGGCCCATCGCCTTTCTTTCGGGCGGCATCACGTCATCGAGGAAAGTCAGATGATCCTGAAAGAAATAAATCGAAGACGGATCGTTGACCGGCTCCTGGCCTACCAACTGCTCATAAAAAATCGCCGCCATCGGCGTGACATACTCGTGGCTGAAACGGATATCCGTGCGGACGAATCCGGCATCGCCGGGACTGACGGCCTCGACTCCGATTCGATCTTTCGAGAGATCGGCGACGAAGTGACGGGCGAATATTTTTTCCGCAAGCGTCATCGGTCTATCGGCGGTCGTTATTTCAGGAACGCTCGCTTTGCCCTGAAGACGGGCGACGTTGAATGTGAACAGCCCGCCATATTCGATGATCTGGCGGGTGATTTCATCCTCGCCGCGAGTGAATTCTTCAAGCGGTATCTCTTCGCCGCGGGCAATGCGGGGGATGAGATCGAAATCAGTCGAAGTGAGCAATCCGAGGTTCTGGCAATTCTGTTTGTAAATGCGCTCGATGTTTTCGGCGATGACGCAACGAATACCTGCCGAGATTTCAGCGTAAGGCGATTGCTCGCGGCTCGATCCCTTGCCGCGTCGTTTGCCTGAAACCGAGAGTATGAATCCGCCGTTTTTTACATCATTGCGCTTGACGGGAAACTCATCGCCGCATTTGAGGCCGACGTAGACGAACTGGCCTATCTGCTCGTCGTAGTGATAGCAGATGTAAGCGGGCGTGATTTCATCAGTCGAGATATCGCTTCTGAGCGCGTAATGATTTGTCGGGTCGAGGTCTTCGCCCGCGAGTTGCTGATGTATGAGAGCGGCGTCTTCGGTGAGAAAAAGTATTCGGCCTCGGAGTTGAACCCGTGTAGATCGTTTTTCGATTTTGCGTTCGAGCAGGCTTTCGATCATCTGTTGTACCTCTATGAAAAATGGGGTGAACAAGTAAATTACATATTAACCCTAATGGCCGGATTTTGACAAAAGCGGCGACATCGTTGAGGCTATGGTGCGCTGACTGAAAGAGCTTTGGCGCAGTAGCATTTTTAGAGACATTTAATTTTGGGAAATAGAACGCGGATGACACGGATGCAGCGGATAGGCGCGGATCAGATCAGTGTGAATCCGCCTGATCTGCCGAATCCGCATCCTATTCTTCTCACGCAGGCAATTAAATGGCCTGCCCATTATTTCGAATCAATCTTTATCCGGGCCGATATTCTTTGCCGACGCCGTTACCTGCCAGAGTCGGGCGTATTCATCGCGCACCGAAGGATTCAACTGCTGGCCGAGATCGAGCGGAAGGTCGAGTCGCTCGATGAGTTGTTGCACATCGGCGATGTCCTTTATGCGATGCGGCGCGCTCAGTCCCGAAGCGAGCTTCAATTCGATGAGTGAAGCGAGACGGATGACCTTGATGCCGTCTATATCTTCAGCGATCTGTGACGGATCAGGGAAAGAGACATCTTTCGGTTGACCATCGCCGGGATATTCGCCTGCTGTGATGATTTCGACGCGAATGCCTGTCGCCGTATTCTTGAAATGTTTTTTTGCTCCGGGGTGAGCCGGAACGTAACCGAGTCCCACGAAAGATTCTCTGAATTTTTCCAATCCTTCCCGTGTCATCAAAATATCTACGTCCACGGTGACGCGCTCGTAGCCGTGCAGGTTGAGCGCAAGTCCGCCTATCAAAGCGTAGTCTATTTCTGCTTCGCCGAGACGCCGGACGAGATCGAGCAATGTATCGTGAACCGGACTCCTACCCATGAAAAAGTCGTCCACCTTTCTGAGCGAGATGTCTGCTTTGTTGGGCGCGGTCATGCGGCTAGTATACACCAACGCTTCGAGTATTCTTTGACGAAAGACTCAATAATAAGCGGGATCGTCGGCGTCTGCTTCACGTCCGCGCTTGTCGGCTGCGTGAACGTAATAATCCGAAGTCATGTAAAACGATCTGCGCCCGGTGACGGCGTAATCAACGGGAGTCGCGAGGATTTCAAAATGGCCTTCGCGCAATCGGACATCGATCAGATAGCCGCAGTTGTTCGCTTTCTGCTCGATGTTTTTTCTGGTGATGAGGTCTGCCGCTTCAAGTTCGTCGAGGGTGGCGAAGCGAACATTCTTTTCGAAGAATCTTGCCTGACACCAGCCCACCTGCTTGACGGCGGTGTAGGCGGCAAATTCATTCTCGGCGATTTGCTTTTGATAGAATCCCGGAAGCACATCGAATAGGAACCAGAAGCCCGCAATCACGGAGAGCGCGCTCAGAGCTATTCCGCCAAGCGCCATTCCTTTCCCGCCATACTCGTCAGGCTTGCTGTTGGATTTGACTATAGCTATCACGCCCAAAACCATGCTCGTGATAGCTCCGACGAAAAAAAGACTGAGCGTGACAAAACTGACCGCGCCGACTACGAGCGAGGCTATGGCCACTCTTTTACTAATCCGCGAATCGGAGGGAGCAGGCGTGTCCTTGAGAAGTTCCACCTTGAAGCCGCAACTCAGGCAGAAAGCTGCGTGATGCGGATTTTGAACCTGACAGCGCGGACAGATCATACGCCCCGCTCCCTGACAGACTTCGTTTCGATTGCTTACACGTCGCCGATTATCAGCTTGGCGATGGTTTGAAGCTGCATATTCGAAGTGCCTTCGTAAATCTTGCCGATCTTGGCGTCGCGGTAATACTTCTCAACCGGATAATCGCGCGTGTAGCCATAGCCGCCGTAAAGCTCGACGGCCTGAGAGGTGACATGCTCGGCGACCTGTGAGGTGAAGAGTTTCGCCATAGCCGCTTCTTTCACGAAATCTTCGCCCGCATCTTTGAGGCGCGCAGCGTTGTAGACCATCAATCTCGCAGCTTCGAGTTCAGTGGCGATTTGGGCTATCTGAAACTGCACGCCCTGAAACGAAGCGATGGCCTTGCCGAATTGTTTTCGCTCTTTGGTGTAACTGACCGCATATTCCAGCGCGCCCTGTGCGAGTCCTACCATCTGCGAGCCGATCCCGATGCGGCCTTCGTTCAAAGTCTCGATAGCGATCTTATACCCTCGGCCCACTTCGCCCAGCACGTTTTCTTTTTTCACGGCGCAGTCTTCGAGTATCAACTCGCATGTAGAGCTTGCTCGTATTCCGAGCTTGTGTTCTTTCTTGCCGACGGTGAAACCGGGAAAGTCCCGCTCGACTATGAAAGCGGTTATTCCGCGATAGCCTTTTTCGGGCGCGACGTTGGCGAAGACGATGAATAGGCCGGCTTCGGCCCCGTTCGTTATCCACAGCTTGCGACCGTTGAGCAGATAAGAGTCACCTTTGTCTTCGGCGCGCGTCTCTAGCGCGAAAGCATCGCTTCCCGAAGCGGCTTCCGAGAGCGCGTAAGCTCCTACGGTATCGGCGGCGAGTCGCGGGAGGTATCGTTTCTTTTGCTCGTCGCTGGCCCACATCAGAAAAGCGTTGTTGACCAGAGTGTTTTGCACATCGACTATCACGCCCGCCGAAGCGTCAGCGCGCGAGAGTTCCTCGACAGCGATGATCGAATTGAAGAAGCTCCCGCCCTGCCCGCCATATTCTTCCGGGATGGCTATACCCATTAGTCCCAACTCGAAGAATTGCTGGATAAGGTCTGAAGAAAACTTCGAGGCTTCGTCCATCTCTGCGGCGAGCGGTCGGATTTGTTGTTCGGCGAATTCGCGGACTGATTGACGAAAGAGCGACTCTTCGTCTGTGAGCGTGGTAAGCGCGCGAGGCGCGTCGTGCGCCGCGGATGGTCGTGACATGATGAATACCTCCTCGGAGAAAAGTCTGGAGTCCAGAGTCTGGAGTCTGGAGTCCGTTATTTGGAGTCGTCACCTGTTTTCATCATTATCAGTGCGTCGTCTCTGATGATATGAATGACTCCTGTAAATCCCATCTTGAGTATAAAGAGATGGTCAATCTAACACGCTGTTTTCGCCCGTAGCAAGTTTTCGGCAAAAGCATCATTTTGAAGCAGGCATCCACGATCATCGATGGGCTTGCAACCCGACCATAGCGAAGAGCAAAATTGACGGGCGAGCTCGCCTGCTGGTTGCCTACTACTCGAAGAGAAAAAACAAAATACGGAGAGAGATTTTGATGAGACACGTTGCGCTGTTGATCCTGACGGCTGCGGTTTTAAGTGCCTGCGCCGAGAAATCGCGCGATGAGTTGAGCGCGTCGGAATTCGAGACGTTGATGCAGACTGTGGCAGAAGGCTGGAATGCGAGTGACGCCCGCAAGGCTGCTGACTGCTTTACCGAACAGGCGATCTATACCGAACCGCCTGATAAGCAAATCTACAAGGGGCGAGACGCGCTCTTCAAATTCTTCGGCGGCGACGAGGGGCGCAAAGAGCCGATGAAGATGACCTGGCATCATCTGGTCTTCGATGAGAAAAAACAGGTGGGGGCTGGCGAATTCACCTTCGAGTATGGCGGGAAGGTACACGGCATAGTGATCGTCAAAGTGACAAGCGGGAAGATCAGCAACTGGCGGGAGTACTGGTATGAATCAGCTTTGGATTGGGAGCGATTCACAGGCGAGAACAAGTTTTGACTGGCGACATTTGATTTTGGGAAATAGAACGCGGATTCAACGGATCAGGCGGATTTACGCTGATCTGATCCGCGATGATCTGCCCTATCCGCGTTATCCGCGTTCTATTCTTCTCACACAAACAAAAATCAAACGGCCCGGAGATTGCGATTTCGCGCATAAAGCAGTGGCGCAAAAGCCGTGTGAGTAGTAACATCTAGCCTGTCTGCGGTCCGATTCGGTAAGGAACTGAAACTTCACAACCCGTCCGGCGTTAGAGAAAAGCGATATCCGCTCATCTGGAGGTGCCATATGAAGCCGCTTTCGGTCTGGCAGAAAAGGTCTGTTACTGTGTGCGCCGCCCTCGCCCTGACTTCGATCCTACTCGCTCTCGCTTTTCGATCAAAAACAATACCCAACCTGCTTAGAGCAGACACCAATGCTAAAGACAGCGAGTCGGTCGAGGTGCGCAAAGACAAGATTGAAAAATCGCTCCTCCTCGACGGAGAACTGCGCGCCGTCGGGTCGAGAATCATCTATGCCTCTACGTCCGAAGAAGCAAAGATAACTTATCTCCCACCTGAAGGAAGCATCGTTAAAGCGGGTGATCGAATCGTCGAGCTTGATAGCGGAACCATACTCGACCGAATCAAGGACACGGAAGAGAAGATCATCGCCGCAGAAAACGAAATAGTCAAAACCCGCGCTCAACACGAATCAGCCCTGCGCTCGATGTATGTCGATTTGAGCAAACTCTGGCTCGCCTTCGAACAGGCTAAGGTCAAAGCTACTTCTCCCGCTGAACTCATATCCCGCCGTGAGAATCAGGAAAATCTGCTGGCGCTGGAAAAGTCCAAAACCGAATACGAAAACATGCTGACGAAAATAGAGCAGAAGAAAAAAGAACAGGCGGCTGAACTTCAGGTTCGCAACATCGAGAGAGACAAACTCAAAATCCAACTAGATCAGGCGCGCAGCAATCTCGACGGCATGAATATAAAAGCTCCGTCTGATGGGATGGTCATCTACGGCGATCACTGGGCCGAGCGAAGAAAGCTCCAGATAGGAGATGTCGTCTGGGGAGGGTTCGCCATAGTCCGGCTGCCCGACCTCAGAGAGATGGAAGTCCTCGCTCAGGTCAACGAAGTCGACGGCCCGCGAATGACGCCGGGGCAGAGGGCGCGAATCAAACTCGATTCTTACCCCGATACGGAAATCTGGGGGACGGTAAAGAGCATCGCCGAAACCGCGATCAAGGCCAACTGGATGGCTAAAGCGAAAGTCTTCAACGCGGTCATCTCTCTGGACAATACCGTTATGGAAATCATGAAGCCCGGGATGTCGGCTCAGATCACCGTCATCCTCTCCGAGACTGCGCCTCAACTGCTCGTCCCTAGGTCAAGCGTCGAGTTCGCGGACGGAGAAGCGCGAGTCCTGCGCCTCGAAGGAGAAGAGATGCGCGCCATCGCCGTCAACATACTCCATTCCGATCCTCTTCATTATGCCGTCGCCGATAATGGCGCGCTCAAAGAAGGAGACCGGATACTCAAACGGCGTTGAGCAGTTTTCAGTTTTCAGTTTTCAGCGAGTCGTTGAAACCAACGTAAATGACTCCTCCGAAATCAGGAGTCATAATAAAACAACTGAAAACTGAAAACTGTTTCCGAAGGAGGTAGACCAGCTTGCCTGAAAACGATGAGAAACCGACGACTGAAAGCGGCTCTCCGCCGGAGCAAAAGGCGACGAGCAAACTCAAAGCGAAAACCATTAAAAGAATCGCAGTCGCTTTTCTGCTGCTGGCGTTGACGATTGGAGCGATATTCTTTTTGAGAACCGGAGCGATTGCGTCGTTTTTATCTCCCACGGGCGAGGGGGCCGAGGAAGTCGCTATAGCTCCCCGCTCGCTTCAGTTCCGGGTCGAAGCGACAGGCGTGCTGCGGGCCACTTCGGTTCAGAATTTCGGCGGCCCTCGCGCAATCGGCCATTACTGGCAGTTCAAAGTCGTCAGCCTCGCCACCGAAGGCAAGAACGTCAAAAAAGGAGACTCGCTCATAAACTTCGACGCGCAGGGACTCGGCGAAGACATACTTCGTTTTCAGAACGAACTCGATCAGGCGAACAAGGAACTGGAAAAAACCAAAATACAGATCGACCTCGAACGACAGGATATCACGTCGAAACTAGCGGCGGCGGAAAACAATCACGAAAAGCTCAAACTGAAACAGGCGGGCAGCAACCTCATCGCTTCATCGAGGGATATCGAACGAGACCGCCTTGCGCTCGAACAGGCCCGACGCGAAGTCGAAGCTCTCAAGGAATGGCTCGATTGGCACAAAAAATCGAGCGATGCGACCTACAACATCATACTGAGCAAAAAGACGAGGGCCGAAAACAAAGTCGATGTCCTGCGCCGCGGCATGGAGGCGCTTCAGGCCAAAGCCGACCGCGACGGCGTGGTGATTTATAAAACGAAATGGAACGGAGAGAAATTTCAGGTGGGCGAAAGTATATGGTCGGGTCAGCCCATTATGGAAATTCCCGACCTCAATACCATCGTCGCCGAAGGCTTCGTCCCTGAAGTCGATATAGGAAAGATTCACGTCGGACAAAAAGCCGAAGTGACCATCGATGCCTTTCCCGGAAAATTCTACTCAGGCAAGGTCGCCGGAATGGGCAAACTCATTCGCCCGAAATCGTGGGACATCCCGAACAAGGTTCTCGAAGCTCAGATCACGCTCGACAACCTCGACACTTCCATCATGCGACCCGGCATGAGCGTGAAAGTCAGGATCGAAACCGACACGATAGATGAATGCATAGCCGTGCCGCTCAAATCGGTGCTTATCACCGCCGAAGGATCGAAAGTCAAAGTGAAAACTCCTGCGGGCTGGGAGGAGAGAAACGTCGAGCTTGGGCGATCCAACGGCTCGGAGGTAGTCATAACCGAAGGTCTCAAACAGGGCGAGCGAATAGCCGCCGACTTCTCAAAGGCAAAATGAAACGCGCTGAATTGAAACGACTCTACAAACGCATTCGCTGGGCCGCGCTCATCGTCATCGCTCTGGCTGCTCTCTCCATCGGGGGCTACAAAGGCTATCGCGCGTGGATCAAGCCTTCAGGCTCTCTGACGCCGCTCGCGATGACTGTCGAACCGAGAGACTTCACCATCAACATCGCGGCGAACGGTGAACTGCAATCAGCCGAATCGCTCACCATCGCCGTTCCTCCCGTCCCCGCGCAGAGATTGCGCATAGCGTCGGTCGTCCGCGAAGGAACCTTCGTCAACAAGGGCGACCCGCTGGTTGAATTCGATCCGACGGAGTTGGACCTCAAGGCGATGGAACATCACTCTGACCTCAACATAGCGAATCAGAAAATCTCCAAAGGCGAGATGGCAAGTCTATCGGACAAGACCGATGTGATGAAAGATAAAAAAGTCGCCGAACTGGAGCTAGAGAAGATCAACGAGTTTCTCCCGCAGGACGAGCAGATTTACTCGCGTCGAGAGATCATCGAAGGACAACTCGATCAGGGTTACACTCAGAAAAAAATCGTATTCGCCGAGGCGCGCCTCGATCTTAAAGGCAAAGTCTATTCTCTGGACGAAGCCATCCTCATGCTCGAACGCAATCAGGCCGACGCGCGAATAAAGCGAGTCGATACGGCGCGAGCGTCGCTCAAACTCGTGGCTCCGGCTTCGGGCATAGTCGTTTATAACGATCCCGGATATTTTTTCGGCGACTACACCTTGATGCCGGGGAGGGTGGTCTATGTCGGCATGACGCTGTTCAATCTGGTCAACCCGAACAAGATGGAAGCCAAATGTTATGTGCTTGAAAAAGACGCGGGCGAGTTGCGCGCCGATCAGACGGCGACCGTCGTGCTTGATCCTTTTCCGGGAAGAGAATTTACGGGCAAGGTCAGAACGATAGATAAACTCGCGCGCCCGATTGATCGCGGCTCTCCGGTGAAATACTTTCAGACCGTAATCCTGCTCGAAGGCGTAGACACGCAGGTGATGAAACCGGGAGTGAAACTCAAGGCGACGATCCGTGCGGGCGAATTGAAAGGGGTGATCGTCGTGCCTCGCTCCGCGATAGTGAAAAAAGACGAGGGGCTGGTGGCTTACATCAACACGGGGCCGAATCGATTCGAGCCTGTAGCGGTCACGCTCGGTCAGGGCGATATGATTCAGGTAGTCGTCACCGAAGGACTGGAAGCGGGCCAGACGCTCGCGCTCAATCCGCCTGATGTGAGAACCGGGTTTACATCGAAAAAGAAAAACGGCGAAAGCTCGGACAAAAAGTGATCGCGCATTGAAATCATGAAATACCTGAGCGAAATTCAGCTTGCCGTCAGCAACCTCCGCTCCCATAAACTCCGCACCTTTCTCACTATGCTCGGAATGATATTCGGAGTCGGAGCCGTCATAGCCATGCTCTCGATAGGCGCGGGCGCGGAACGCGAGAGCCTGCGAATAATCGATACGATGGGATTGCGCAATATCATAGTCCGCGACCGCGAGTTCAAGGACGAAGACCTGAAGAAAATTCGCGAAAGCTCGATAGGGTTGTCGCTTCGCGATCTTCAGGCCGTGCTTTCGGTCACGCCCGACGTGGAGGCTCACTCGGCTAAAAAGCGAGTCAAGACCTTTCAGGTTTTTTCATTTCAGGGAAAGAGCGATGATTCGAATGTCATAGGAGTCACGCCGTCTTATTTTCGTCTGGCGAAATATGAACTGGTCGAAGGCGGCTTTTTCGCCGAGCCTGATGAAAAAGAGTTCGAACAGTTCTGCGTCATCGGCTCGCGCGTAAAACAAAAACTCTTCGGCCATATCTCTCCCATCGGCCAGCCGATCAAGATCGATAAGATGTGGTTTGCGGTCGTCGGCGTTCTGGAAGACCTCAACCTCTCGAAAGACGAATTCGAGGGCGTCAAGCTTCAGGATTACAGCAACGACATTTACATCCCGCTCGCTACGGCGCTAAAGAAATTCGAACTCAAACGATTCGAATCCGAGCTTGATGAAGCCACCTTCAGCATACGAAACACCGAGTCGTTGAGCGCGAGCGCGGCGCTCATCAGCGAAGTCGTATCGAACACGCACGGCAGGGCCGAAGATTTCTCGATCATCGTTCCGCGCGAACTGCTGGAACAGAATCAGCGAACCCAGCGCATATTCAACATCGTGATGAGTTGCATCGCAGGCATATCGCTGCTCGTAGGCGGCATAGGAATCATGAACATAATGCTTGCCAACATACTTGAGCGCACGCGCGAGATAGGCGTGCGTCGGGCCGTAGGGGCGAAGCGGCGCGATATCTGGAAACAGTTTTTGGTAGAAGCTCTCACCATAAGTTGCATGGGCGGGATGAGCGGGATACTTTTCGGATTCGGCGTCTCGCGCATAGTCGCGCTCTATGCCGAATGGAGTACGATAGTCACTAGCGGATCGATTGCGATGTCGTTCGGAGTATCGGCGGCGGTGGGCGTGATATTCGGCATCTATCCGGCGGTTCGCGCATCGAGGCTCGACCCCGTAGAAGCTCTCAGGTACGAATGAGTTTTGTTCATCAAGCCTGCTGAATTGATGACGCCCTGCGGCGTGGAAGGCTGTCGGTCAGGCTCTCGTCGAGGTCTTCATCCAGACCAGCCAGAACCGCCAGCAATTGATGAGCGTCAGGATCAGGCGGCTCTGGCTTCGCCTTCGGGCGCGCGGGCCGTTTGGTCTTTGTGAAGAAGCCGCAGACGGCGCAGACCACCGAGACGAGGATGAAGAGAAGGGATGCCGCTGCGACCATCAGCAGGATGAACTGGATCAGCATCAGCGCCCAGCGATACATATTTTCATCCACCACGTTCAAGGTTTCGAAGTCCATAATTCCTCCACTACGTCGGCTTTGCCTTCACTAAGACATGCGCTGTTCGTGCGAGAAACCCGCCACGCGGAGGAGGCAGTTTTTCGAGACTGCGAAACTATTGAGAGATTGCGAGTATAACGGCAGGTGTGATAGGTTGTCGCAACCAACATAAAGCGATTCATTTTCCCCGGGAGGATCGGATTCATTATTCGCTGAGGATGACGGTATGGCTGCTTCCTCGCGCGAGATCACACAGTTGTTGCGCGCCTGGCTCTATCAGGAATTGGCGAAATAGTTTTCAGTGACCAGTCGAGTCCGACAACAGATTAATGAAACCTGAACGCTGGCAACGCATCGAGCGGATTTATCACGCAGCCCTTGAGCGTGACGCGGATGAGCGCGCCGCCTTTCTCAAGGAAGCCTGCGAGGATGACGCGACGCTTTGCAGCGAAGTCGAAATGCTGATAGCGGCCAATGAACAGGCTGGCGGATTTATGGTCGCTCCCGCGCTCGAAGCTAAAGATACGGCGGCTGAAAAGCCTGAGGCGTCCACAAGAATACAAGTCGGGCAGGAATTGAGCCATTACAAGATTCTCTCGCGCGTGGGCGCAGGCGGCATGGGCGAGGTTTTTCTGGCTCAGGATAAGATACTCGAACGCAGGGTCGCGCTCAAACTCCTGCCTGTTCAATTCACACAGGACGCCGGACGATTACAGCGTTTCGTCCGCGAAGCGCGCGCTGCCTCCGCGCTCAACCATCCGAACATCATCACCATTTATGAGATTGGAGAAGTGGCAACCGCCGAGGGCGACCTGCATTTCATCGTCGCCGAGTTTATCGAAGGCGAGACCTTGCGCACGCGGACTGTGGATGAGGAAAAAAGGCTGCGCGAGTCTTTGGACATAGCCATTCAGATCGCCTCCGCGCTCGACGCAGCGCATAAAGCGGGGATCGTGCATCGCGACATCAAGCCCGAAAATGTGATGGTGCGACCCGATGGACTGGTAAAAGTTCTGGACTTCGGGCTGGCCAAACTGATCTCGCGACCTGCAAGCAATGTCGACACCGAGGCCCGCACGATGATCGAAGGAGTGAAAACGATGCCGGGAATAATTCTCGGCACACTGCGCTACATGTCACCGGAGCAGGCGCGTGGGCGTGAGGTCGATGCTCGCTCGGATATTTTCAGTCTGGGGATCGTCCTCTATGAGATGCTGACAGGGCAGCCGCTCTTTGCGGGCGAAACGAGCGCTGATGTGATTGCCGCAATCATCCACAAAGAAGCCCCGCCGCTTGCTGAGTACGTGTCGGAGGTTCCGGCTGAGTTGGAGCGCATCCTCCAGAAGGCGCTCGCAAAAGACCGGGAGCAGCGATATCAGAATGTGCGCGATTTGCAGATCGATTTGCAGTCGGTCAAGGAGTCTGAATTGAGCGCGCATCTGACACCTTCCGCTCCAGTGACGAAGGAAAATCAGGCGGCGCAGACTTCAAGCACACTCGAGGTGCCGCGCTTCTCCCTACGGCAATTGCTGGTTGCATTGCCTGTCGTGTTATTGCTGGTCGGGGCAATCTGGTGGCTTGTCACGCGAGGCAATCAACTTGAAACGGTTTCGCCTGCGTCTTTGAAAACTGTGGGGGTAGTCAGTTGGCAAAGCGCCCCTGGAGAGGTTTACAGCGTTGGCTCGTTCTCTCCCGACGCACAGATGATCGCCTTCACTTCAACGGAGAGCGGCAGCAAAAACATCTGGATAAAACAGACGACATCGGATAATCGGGTGCAAATCACCAAAGATGATTTCAGGAATGCCTACCCTGTCTGGTCGCCCGATGGTCAGGATTTAGCTTTCTTTTCGCTCAGAGGAAATCAACACGGCATCTGGCGCATTCGCTATCTTGGCGGCGACCTGAAGGAAATCACCCGACTCGATGATGGCAACGTCAGGCTGCGCTCGTGGTCGAAGAGCAATAAGATTTATTTCGAATCGAAGAAAAATCTCTTCGCGCTCGATGTCGAATCAAAACAGGCGAATCAGTTAACCAGTTTCGATGCGTCGAAGCAGAATATTTCAGCGATCAATATATCGCCTGATGAAAAGCAAATCGCCCATGTGAGTCTGGATGAAACGGGCAGCAGCCGTCTGTGGGTTATGCCCGCCGAAGGCGGCTCTGCCGCGCAGGTCGCTAATGATAAATCCGGGATCAGAAATCCTGTATGGCACACGGACGGCAAACGCGTTCTCTACAGCGCCAGTGTTGATGGAATCTATCAGGTCTTTGTCGCTTACACGGATGGTCGCACGCCTGCGCAAATCACCTTCGGGGATAGAGACGCTTTCGCGCTTGATGTTTCGGCGGACGGGACGAAGATTTTGTACGGCTCTTCAAAAGAGGAATCCGATGTCTGGGGAGTCGATGTCGAGAAGGCCGAAGAGTTTCGAGTCGCTTCCGATATCGACTCGGAACTCTGGCCCGATGTTTCGTTTGATGGCAAAACCATCGCGTTTCAAGCGATCAGAAATTTAAGTCAGGGCGACAAAATAGCCTCCGGCTCGATACTGACAAAACCCTTTGACGGGACAGGGCAGCCCTTTGAGATCGTCACGAACGGGTATTTGCCCAAGTGGTCGCCGGACGGGAAACACCTGGCTTTCATGCGTTTTTCGGGCGAGACGGCTAACCTCTATTCGGTCAAAGCTACAGGCGGAGAAGAAAAACAAATAACGACTGGCGGCATGACTCCGGTTGAAAATACAGTCTTGCCTTATAACCGGCTTCAGGCGAGTTATTACAGTTGGTCTCCTGACAGCAGCAGGATCGCTTATTGCTCGCAGAGAAGCGGGCGACAAAACCTGTGGCTGGTTTCTGCCAATGGCTCAAACGACACGCAAATCACCAGCAATGAGGACGCGGATACGCATATTCACTGTCCGCTCTGGTCGCCTGACGGCAGGCGTACAGCTTATACATCAGATGAAAGCAAAAATGGCGATGACGAAAAATTGATCTACAAGGCATGGATACTGGATTCGGAAACGAAACAAGCAAAAGTCATTTTTCAATCGGAAACCTTTTTGCGACTGCTGGGCTGGTCGCAGGATGAATCGGGGTTGATTCTGGCAACCGTCAAGAGCCGCGCACCTTTACCCCGCGATGTAAACCTCATACAGGTTTCAGCGACAGGAGAACAACGCTTGATCGCTGCTCTTCAGTCCACGTACTTCTACAACATTCATTTGTCTGCCGACCGGCGAATGATTGCCTTCGCATCCATTAAGGACGGCAAAGATAATATCTGGTTGATTCCTGCCAGCGGCGGCGAAGCGAAAAGGCTCACGGCGAATAACGATTCCAGACTCTACCCTTCCTCTCTCGCCTGGTCGCCTGATGGGAAAGCCCTATTCTTTGGCAAGCAGTCGCGGTACAGCTTGCTTTCTATGCTCACCAATTTCAAGTGACGGGAGAACAGACATGTCAAATAAATCAGTTCTCGCAAAATCATTGATGGTTCTTTTGCCGACCTTGTTTTTGCTGGCTGGCGCGATTGCTCCACTCGACGCGCACATCGGCAACTCAACGATTTCATCATCTGTTAATTCTCAGAATCCTTGCCCTGCGAGTGACGCTACAGATGAAAAGATCGTGAAGGCGATACAGGGAAAGATAGTCGCGGACGCCCGGTTCAATGAGCAGAGGAGGCATATAAATGTCAGTGTCAAAGACAGGATAGTCAGGCTCGAAGGGTGGGTTAAAGGCAAGGCTCAAGTCACCTCTCTGGTCGGTCTGGCCCGCAATACCAAATGCGTCAAAAGTGTAATGACCACGCTGCCGCAAAGAAACGGCCCGCCGACGATATTACTCAAATCATCCAAGCAGAGCGGCCAATGTGGAACGGGGCAACAAGAATGCTGCGGTATTTGTATTTTGAAAACTTCCCGTTGCAATTGCCTGGACTGAGCTTGCGCTCGTCGCTGTGAGAATTCGGGACGGCGCAGGCAAGCGAGTTGATCGATGATAGCCTTTCTCGCTCGCCTGCCCGCAAAGTGCCTCTCACTTTTTATCAGGGGGAATATGAAAAATCGCGAACAGGAGAAAAGAGCAGCAACGACTCCCCGGAAGACATCCGCTTTTGAAAAGATGCGCGCATCTGCTGAGGATCGCCTCAAGGACGAGATCATATTTCCGTCGAGCATACCCGCCGCCAAAATCAGAGCAGAAGCCAGGAGGCGGCTGAAAGCCTATCGCCAGATAGTGAAGGAGAAACTGGCAGCGAGCAAAGGGAAAAAGGAAATTCTTCTGGGCGATTTTCTTGAAGCGCTCAGAGAGGACATGAAAATGCTGCTTCCCCGTGAAAAGATACCCAGACGGTCGGCAAGAGGGCTGGCTCCGTTGCTTCCCCGTTTCGACTGGCGATTAGCCTGTATCGTTCCCTCGATCAGAAATCAAAAAAAATGCGGCGCTTGCTGGGCCTTCGCAGCCACAGAGGCTTATGAGAGCAGTTTGATGAAAAATCAGAACAAGTATAAATCTGTTACTTTGGCGGAAGGCGAAAGCGGAGAAGTGCGACTCACACAAATCGGCATTTCCGTGCAGGATGTGCTCGATTGCGCCAGCGAGGAGGGAGATTGCGCAGGCGGCTGGCCCGCAGATGCGTTCGAATTTTTTGTCACAACAGGCGTTCCCATAGCAGAAGTGAATGATGACGGTCTCACGATAGATGACCGCGACTTTATCGGGCAGAAGCAATTCTATAAGGAGCCAAAGGGCGAGGTCATTCAAGCCATCGCGTGGGATTATGTTCACGCCGATCCGGACAAAATTCCTTCGGTTAAAACACTGAAAGAGGCTTTGCTCGAACATGGGCCGCTGGTTGTTTTCGTCAGATTGGATAAAGCCTTCAGGAAGTACCCGAAGGGAGGCGAAGTCTTCGACGAACATAATACGGATGAGGTCAATCATGTTGTTTTATTGACCGGCTGGGATGACGAGAAGGAGGCCTGGATAATTCAGAATTCGTTCGGCACCCGGTGGGGCATCGCGTGCATTGAAAGGAGCCGGTTCGGCCATCCTTTGAGCATAGGCTCTCTCTTGAAACTGAATCGCAGAAAAGCTGACACGCAAGGCGATTTCCACGTGCTCCATCCAAGCGCCCTCGCGAAACTGAAGCGCGAAAAAGGATGTATGTATATCAAATGGGGCAGCAACCAGATAGGGAAACACGCCATGTGGATTGAAGCTCCATTTGAATTAGGGAAACTGGTTCCGTCGGCCGCCAGGAAGAAAAAGAAATCCTCCTGAATCACTGTCGCGCGGGCGGAGGGAGCTTCGTCCCGCGAGGCCGATTGTAAGGCGAAGTCGAAATCCATCTCGGCATCTCGTCGCGGCTGGCTATTCGCATTCCTGCCACGAGTCCCAATGCAGCAAGCGTCCGCGCCCCTTCCCAATCCCAATTCGCCTGCACAGTGTCCGAGGGCATGTGATAATGCGTCACGAGCCACTCTCCCGCACGCATCCACATCGCCTCTCGATCACCTCCCGGCCCGCCTGTCAGGTAAAGAGCGGGAATGCCTCTCTTGAAAAATGCATAATGATCCGAACGAAAAAAGAAACCTTCCTCCGGCGCAGGGTCGGGCGCGATTTCTATCTTATAGGCCACCGTCACGTCTTTGATCAACGCGCCGAGATCGGAATGACCGAATCCGAGATCGATTATGATGCCCAGCTTTCCCCAAACGTCCGTGCCTATCCCGTCGAAGTTTATGTTGGCGGCGACTTTTTCAATAGGCCACGTCGGATGATTGACCCAGTGTTCAGCCCCAAGCAATCCGTACTCTTCGCCCGTAAGCGCAATGAAGAGGATCGAACGGCGCGGTTTCATCTTCGACATCGCTTCGGCAATCGCCATCATCTTTGCCACTCCGACGGCATTGTCGGCTGCGCCGGGATAAATCGTACCGTCCGAATCCTTCCCGTAAGCGTCGTAGTGCGCCGTATAGACAAGAGCCTCTTCCTTGAGCTTCGCATCCGAGCCTTCGATCAATCCGATGACGTTGCTGCTCGCCGCTTCGCCCTGGTTGACCTGAACCGACAGGGCGGCCTGCTTGTTCAAATCGCGCGAGACCGATTCGCCCTGCTCGGCTTTTTGCTTGGCTTCTCGGTAAGTGATGCCCGACGCGGCGAAAAGTTTTTCGGCTGCGTTCTCGCCGACGACGATGATGGGAGGAACTTTGAAAGGCAACTGCGGCGCGTCGACGAGAGCCACGCGACGGCGCGCGAGATAAGAGGCGATCAAAGAGTAGGGCCGCGCGGGGCTTCCTGTGTAGACGATGACGAAGGCGACCGCGCCTTTGCTCATTAGCCGACCGAAGATGAGTTGCTGGTTTGAAACTTTGGCCCACGTCGCGTCATCGACGTTTTTCGGCTTGCCGTCGAACACGACGGCTACTTTGCCTTTCAAATCGATTCCGGCCAGATCATCGCGTTTGACTTCTGCCGAGACTACGCCGTAACCTGCGAGCGCCATCGCGCCGCTTATATTTTTCGACTCAGCGGGGAGCGGGGGAGCGACGACGAAATCATCCTTGAAACGAAACACAGTCTCGCCCGCTTTGAATGAAGATGCGGGAAGCGACTGCTCGACTTTGAATCGGATCGCTTGGAGATAAGTACTGTTGTCACCAGCGGGACGGAGTCCGAGCTTTTTGAATTTGTCCGCAAGATATCGGGCAGCGCGATCCGCGCCCGCCTGACCTGTGCCGCGTCCTTCCATCTCTCGCGAAGCGAGCGCCGTCGTCACGTCGCGAATGGTTTTTGCGTTCAGGCGCGAAGCCGCACTTTGCTCGACTGAGGACAAAGCGGGCTTTTGCGCAATCGCTGATTGAAACACAATCGCGCCGATTGCGAGCGCGACCAGCAGACGGCGAAACGGGGTTGATGATTTCATCATGACTTTCCTTCCCGGATTTATTATCACTTCCCGGCGGCTTGAAACTTCGCGGCCATCTCTTTATAGATTCGTGCCGAGAGTCCGTCGGAGAAAGTTTGATAAGGCTCGTAGAGATTCATGTGATCGCGGCCCGGAACCATCTCGCACACCGCGTCGCTTCCTTTTCGCTTGAAGAAATCGCACAACATTATCACCGCTTCTTCCAGGTGAAACGTATCCGCGCCGCCGCATATCACGTTGATCTTGCCCTTCAACCTGGGGCCAAGAGTCGCCCAGTTTTTTTCGAGTATCAATCGAATGTCGTACTTCTGCCATGCGGTGAGAGTCGCCTGATTGAGTTCGCCCGACGCGCGATCGAACAATTTCATCGGCCTTCCGTCTTCGCCCCGCGGACTCCACACCCATTCGAATGAGGCGAACTGCCCGCCGTATTCGCCCATCACCGATTCCATTCGAACGAATTCTTCTATACTGACAAGCTCGCGGCCTTCGATTCGCACGAGGTTTTTAGCCCGACCATCGCGATGGCGATAAGCATTATCCGTAGATCGGGGCGTCGCATCGATTCCGGTGAAGGCGCGAAGATCGACCGGATCGGGAGCCGTCGACCAGGTCCCTCCGAAAAAGTCGGGGTATGAAACCTGCAACCACAGCGTAGACCATCCGCCCGAAGAATGGCCCGTTAGAAATCGCGCGTGCGATTTACGGACGAGGCGGAATTTTTTTTCCAGGTCGGGAATGAATTCTTCCGTGAGCGCGCGACCCCACGGGCCGTTGTTGACCGAGTCGGCGAATTCGTGATGGCCCGTCGGAAACGATCCGTCCAAAAAGATGTGGATCATCTCCGAGTGTTTACCCTCGCTCATCTCTTTGACCAACTGCGGCCCCTGCCTCCACGCCGCAGTGTGATCGCCGCCGAATCCGTGAACGTGATAAACAGCCGGATAAGTTCGGCTCGCGTCTTCGCCGTAGCTCGACGGCAGCACGACGCCCGCGCGCATCGTGATGGCGCGTCCCCAGAAATCAGAAAGCATCGCGCTTTGAAATTCCGCGAGCTTGACGTTTTCCGTGTCCGTCGCTTTGAACTGAGAAGGAGTGCGACGTGTGAGCGCAAGTTCGATGGAAGGAGAGGATGCCGAATTGAGGTTTTCGACTTTTACGATTTCGCTTGAAAGATCGCCTTCATCCTGTCCGTGATATGCGTAGGTGTGATTCGGATCGAGCAAAGCCATGATCTGATACGCGCCCGGTTTCGCCTGAGAGAAGGGGCGCGGGAAAGCCAGACGATCGGCATCGAATTCGATTGCGCTCGCGGGCGCAAGATGCTCGACTTCCATCGCTGCGACCCATGTGCTGCCGGGAATGAAATCCATTTCGATAGTCTTCTGAGGCTGCGCGGAGTCGGTCATCAAAAGGAACAATCGCCCTGATGTGGCAGCGGGCGCGATCTCTTTTGCGAGCGTGAGGCGAAAGCGAGACGGATTTTGCGCCGCCGACGGAGAATGGGCGGCGACAAACGAGAGGGCAAGGATCATCACCGAGGAAATCAGTCTTCGCATGAATTCTCCTGTGGGGAGCAGTTTTCAGTTTTCAGCTTTAGTTTTCAGTTCAGGATTCAAGCTTTGCGTCCATCGTGATCCGGGCATTGAGCAGTCGGGAAATCGGGCAACCCGATTTGGCATTGTTGGCCGCCGTCTCGAACGCCTCCTGACTCGCGCCGGGAATTTTTACAGTCACATCTAGATGAACTTCGGTGATTGTAAATCCCGCATCCGTTTTTTCCATCGTAACAGTGGCCGTCGTATTGATGCTCTCCGCCACGAGTCCCGCGCCTCCGAGTTGTCCCGACAACGCCATGGAAAAACATCCCGCGTGCGCGGCTCCGATGAGTTCTTCGGGGTTGGTTCCGATTCCGTCTTCGAATCGGGTGCTGAAGGAATATTGCGTATTGGATAAAACTCCGCTGTCAGTCGAGATAGTTCCTCGTCCATCTTTGAGACCGCCCTGCCATACTGCCGAAGCTTTGCGTTTCATGTTCGCCTCCCTTGTTGATGTTGATTGTTGCAGTCAGCCTGCGCCGCAATCGCGGCAAACTATTATTGAGTATGAGTGGATGATTAGGCAATCGAAGCGATTGAGGAATCTCTCTAAACGCGGAGTGTGGAGTGCGGAATAAGGGAACCCTTCTTCACTCTGCATTCGGAATTCCGCACTCCGCATTACTTCTCGCCGGTCGCCTTTGAGAACACTACAGGCCCGCCCGGATTGCGCGGCGCAACGTTTCGAAGTTGCGTTTGATGTAATCGTTGAGCCTGTCGACTAAAGCCTGATCATAACCAAACTCATCTTTGTGTCGATGTAATAACGATTGTGGTCTACGGTCGGAACGTAGATCGTGCCGCGTCGCGCCTGATCAGTCAAAGAATATTTTCCTCTTCAGGCCATTCTTTCGATAGCTCATAAATTTTCATCGCCGCTTCGAAAGCCAACTGATAAACGCGCGATTGACGAAAGTGCGTCACCATCATGGCAAACACCTCCTACACTCACAAACGGAGCGTGAACGGCGCGGAGCGATTGTTGTTGTCTATCACTACAATCTGATTGTCGCCTGATTGGAGTTTGAGCTTTTTTGATTTCTTTTTGATCCTGAGCGAATTCGCCACAGGGTCGAAGGTGAAGGACGAGGAGATTCGTTCGCCGTTTATCTCGACGCGGGCCGAGTCGTCGAAATTGCTGCCCATGATGGTGAGAGTCTTTTTGAAGTAAGTGGCCGAGGTGATGACAGGGATTTTTTCAGGCGGAGGTTCAGGAAGCGGATCGGTGATGTTGTAGACGACCAGAGCGAAATCCTGATCCAGATCATTGCCGTTTCCCGGCACTCCATCTCCCGCTATGTTGGCCGCACGAATGGTGACAGTGAAATTCCCCTGAAACCCTTCAGGTATCAAGTCGGCAGGAAGAATTACAGATTCAACATTATTGACGCGATCCGCTTCGCCGCCTTCAGTCGACGTGTCTCCGGCAAAAATATTGCCGCGATAAATGATCGCGCTTCCAACTTTGACTTCCAGATCGAGATCGTTGACCAGAGCCGCGCCTGCAAGCGATCCCGGCGCGTCCGTCCATGCAAGTGTCACTCTGATGGGCTTCGAGCGATCCGCTATCGAGCCTTTCCATTCGAAGCTCTGAGTGCTTTCAACGAGCAACTCGGTCTGATCGATCAGGCGGCGGGGGGTGTCATCGAACGCGCGGCCAAGATCGACAAGCCCCCAGCCCTGGCGCGGCGCGGGCAGATCGCCGCCCGCGTTTTCGCCTGTGAGATATGTAGCCGAGTTTATCAGATAGGCTTTGAGCATCGCGGGCGAAGGCGGACGCGCATCGCCGAGCAATTGACGAGAGGTGAAAAACTTTCTCGCAAGCGAAGCCGCGCCCGCGATGTGCGGAGCGGCAAGGCTGGTGCCTGATGACCATGTGTAAAAATGCTGTCCCGGCGGTTGATAAATCGGAGTGCCGGGACAAAGCCCCGTGGCGTGGAAGAGCGGAGCCTGAGACGCTGCGCCGTAAATATGAGTCCCCGGCGCAGAAAGGTCGGGCTTTGCGCGCGCGTCGCTCGTCGGCCCGCCTGAAGAATAGCGGAGTATGTCGAGCGCGCTGTTTGCGCCATCAGGCCCGATTCCGCCCTCGCCGTCGAGATTGCATGAATCCTGTCCTTCAGGTCTGTAGTTTTCGCTCGCGGCGACCGAAAATACATTTTTGGCCGCGCCCGGAGAACTGACCTTGCCGCCCGCTCCGTCATTGCCTGCCGAGAAGACGAACAGCATTTCCTGATTGCCGTCAGATGACGGGCGAGCATCACGCGTGAGCGCGTCGAATTCCTGCGCTGCCGCATCGTAGACGTTGACTCCATTGCCCCAACTGTTGTTCGATATGCGCGCGCCCGCTGCATAAGCGGCAGAGGCGACGGCAGTGAATGTGAGGCGAGAAGGAATCCTGCCGTTCATCATGAAGATGCACGATGCGCCGATGCGGGAGTAAGGATCGACTCCCAAGCCATAGCGATAGCCTGACGGGTCGACTCTGTCGGATGCGCCAAGTCCGACGGCAGTCGAGGCGACCAACGTGCCATGACCTTTCACGTCGCCTTTGAGTTCCTGCGCGTAGTTGATGTTATAGATGACGCGGCTTCGCCCTTCGGCGTCGCGGAAATCGGGATGCACAAGAAAGTCGGTCGTCTCTTCCCGATCAAGTCCTGTGTCCGTAAATTCGATCAGGAAATCGGAAGGCGTATCAAGCCCTTTTGAGCGAATCCAGTCGAGATAGCCGGGACCGGCAGGCTCAAGTCCGTTCGGAGCAAAGTTAGCCGCGACTATCTGCGCGCTGCGTTCGTCGTGAAGGCGGAAATCAGAAGAAGGAGCGATGAAAAGCACATCATCGAACCGAGCGACCTCCGTGAGCCGATGAGAGGGCAGGGTAGCTGAAAGAACGACGTAGTTGAGAAATCGCCTCGGCTCCCGCGTGAAATTTTCAGACATGCTGCGGATGCGCTCGATAGTCGAAGCGGCTTCTGCGGAATCGATCAACTCGATCTCGACATCAATCGTCGCACCGGTTGATTTATCGAGTGACGGATCGATTTTATAAATCTCGTGAAAGCGGCCCATCCATTGAACGGGTTGCGCGTCATCGGCCAGCAGTCCGGCATCCATCGCGGCCACTCGCGCAAGCTCAGGGGCAGAGCCGCGAATTATGTAAGCGTTGTTGGGGATGTAGCCGATTATCTCTGCGCCTGCGGCTTTCAGGCGTTCGATCCACTGGCGTCGGATCGCACCGCTGAACTGAATCACGCGAAGCTGCCTGTTTGACAGCGCCGCGGAAGCGAGGTTCGACGGAGCGCGTCTGTCATCGGCAGAGGTGTCGAGGTCTCGAAGCAGACGAGTATCGAGCGGGCCTCGCTTGAAGAGTATGAGACGGGGATTGAAAGCGGATTTTTCATTCTGAGCAGAAGTCGCTTCGGCGGCGAAGCGCGCGGCATCGGAGCAAAGCACTAGAGCGAGGCCAATTGCCACGAGCGCAAGTTTTATTGAAAATGATCGCGCTTGATTCATCTCGTCAACATGAGGCCGCGCGCAATTTGAAATCGCGCGGGCGCAAGGATTCGATTATATCGATGCTCAAGGGTGTTTGCCAGATAAAGTGTAATCGTAGCGGTCGCTCGTTTACTCGAACTGTTGACAGGCAATCGGGCTTCTCTTGAACAAAGACCAGTGCGCTGTTATCGTTCAATACGCCAGCCCAAAAGAGGAATGTCAGGCAATGTTGAATAAAACAAGCGCGATGCGTTTCATCCAGTCCGTCTTCGTCCCAGCAATTTTTTTGTCAATGACTGCGGGCGCGCAGATAGAGTTCAGTAAGCCCAAAGCGGAAAAGCCGCTTCCGAATCCTTCCATCCTGTCGGCGGCTCGCGATGATATGCTCACTCTCGTCCGCCAGCTTCTCGAAACGCGCGAGATACCGCTCGACAAGGAAGACTGTAACCCTACGAACGGCGAATGCACTTTCATAACCAAGCCGGTCATCTTCATCAAAGGCATACATACCCGAAGCCAGCTTGAGCATTACTGCGAGGTGCCTGCGGCTGCCGTGCGCAGTTGGTCGAAGGGGCGTTACGTCCTTCGCATTCAAATCAACCCCGCTTCGACAAAGACGTGTCAGGTCGGAGTCTACGCCAAATTCGAAGGGATGACGGAAGGAGCGACCGGCAGTCAATGGGTTCCGCTCGTGTCGAAAGGCACACGCGAAGACTGGTGGCTCCGCTGCATACAGGATCGCTTGCAGGGAGGAAACTGCGAACACATAAAATGAAAAGCCGTCGGTCATTTTTCGCCGCTCCAATCAGTGTTGTAGATGTGTACCGAGAGTGTGCAATTTAGTGTCAAGGATTTTGATACCTGATTGCTGTCTGAGGCTTCTCACAGCCCGGAAATCCTCGGTTCGAAATTCACTCTTTCCATTCCCCGAACACTCCACAAAAACGCGCTTATTGCTGTCTTCCTGAAAAAAGCCTCGCGCAAAGACCTGCGGGATTCGGTCAAATTGAAAGGCTCCTGTTTTGGGGGATGCGAACGCCTCTTTTCTCGATTATCTCCTTTCAATATAGAACTAATCTCAACAGCAGGCACGCAGTCTGATGGAGGTGGAAATATCTCGGCATACTGATTGCCTTTCCACTTAGTCGCGGACAACCGGGTTTTTGAAATGAAGCAGATAATTATTCGGTTATGTTTCCGCGAGGAGCTTTCGGTCTCTGCCTCCCTTGAGCGAAAGCGGCTCTCACGATTGATAGAGCGCGCTTATCGCGCGACCCCGCGCCTCACTCCGGCGGGACGAGTATCGAATGTTATTAGAGTACAGGTTGGAGGGATATCGAGTGATGACAACATCAGGGAAGAAGCGCGTCGCAAGGATAAGCGTTGATCGCAGGAAGGAGAGCGGGTTCTCCGTGATCGAACTTCTTTTGGTCGTAGCGATAATGGTTATCCTGACGGCTATTGCGGTCACGAACCTCACAGCCAACAAACGGCTGTATTCTCCTGACGAGGAAGCGGCGCAGGCAATCAGCTTCTTCCGCGAGGCATATCAGCGCGCTCTCTCTCAGCGGCAGACCATGAGAGTCAGAATAGACCTTGAAAGGAATCTCATCCTGCTTATGGACGAGGGGCTGCTTCCGGGAGGAGACGAAGTAGAGGTCATTCGCGGAGTCATAAGTCACAGGGTCAGCATCGAGCGGCCTTCCATCAATGGCGTGGCGCTCAATCCTCCAGCTGCGCCTTACAACTACACCACAGCCAATTTCAACAGCAATATATGGTCGGTTCGATTCCGCGCCGATGGCTCGGCTGTTGATCAGATTGGGGACCCGTTGAGCGCGACGCTGTTCTTCGTGCCTTCGAATCTGGATGAGAACAGCATAGGGCTGATTCGCGCCGTCACTGTGTACGGGCCGACCGGCACGGTCAGGCTGTGGAAGTTGGACAAGGACACGAAGGAGTTTATTGCAGGAGGCGAATGATGAACAACAGAAATGAGTCAGGCTATTCGATGGTCGATGTGATGATAGCCATCGCCATACTTCTCGTAGGCGTGCTGGCGCTGGTCGGAGCGACAGCCAGAGCCATAGTGCAGACGACTCAGAGTCAGGACGCGCTCATCGCCAAGCAGTATGCATCCTCAACTATCGAGGCGATATTTTCAGCCCGCGACCTCGACACCCTCGGATGGGACGCTGTGGGCAACGTCGGATCGGCTGAAGTCCCCGGCGGGGTTTTCGTCACAGGCGAACAGGGCATCTGGCCGACGGCAGGAGCGGATGGCATCGTCGGAACTGACGACGATTCGGCAGGCCCGAACGGCTCTCCCGGAGACAGCGACGACGGAACCCCGGCAGAAGGGTTCAGGCGCGAGATCACCATAGCCAATGTTCCCGATCCGCTCAGGCCGAATGCGACTCCGTCGCTCAGGCGCATAGACGTGACCATCTCTTACACGGTCGGCGGCAAGAGATACAGAGAGACATTTACCACCTATGTTGCCAACTATAGAACTGATGACGAGGACGAATAAGGAGGCATCCATGCGCGACACGAAGTACTGCATACAGGACGAGCGAACGAGCGATGAATCAGGGTATTCTCTTGTCGAGCTTGTGGTTGGCGTGACGATTTTCGTCATCGTCCTGGGAGCTATCTACGGACTGCTCGAACTCGGCAGGTCTGGGCGATTGAATACGACTCAGCGATCCGAGGTTCTGCAAAACATGCGAATCGCGCTCAATACCATGGGGCGCGACTGCATCAACGCCGGAGTCGATTATCCCAATCAGGGAGCCGCCGCACCCGATAACAGTCTCCGCGCCTTGTTCAATATCTCGAATATAGAAGGCGAGTCCACAGACGACGACGACGATGCAGACCTGCTCACTCCCGTCTACCCGAAAAATAACGTCAACAGGATCAACAACCTCGACACCGATCAACTCTCGCTGACTTTCATAGATGATACGTTCAACGGAGGGGAGAACCTCCCGGTAGATATCCCTGAGGCAAACAGCAGCGAGCGATTGGTCACGACCGGCGCAGACACCACGATGTGCAGTGTCGGCGATATCTATGTCGTCATCGGGCGAAAGGGCGCAGCTATAGGAATGCTGACCAACAAAACCGGCGACACTCTCTTCTTCGATCAGGGCGATCCTCTGGGGATCAACGGAGCAGCCAACGCTGCTAATCCCATATTCAACATTGAACCCACTTCCGTGCAGAGAGTCGTATGGGCTAATTATTATGTCGCTGACGAGGACGGCAACGGTACGGCGACCGGAACTCTGCGGCGTCGCGTCTACGGCGGGGCCAATGCCGGAGATCAAGGCTTTGTCGATCAGCCATTGGCTTTCGGAGTCCAAAACCTTCAGATTCAGTATGTGCTAGCCAACGGAGAGGTCGTCGATGTTCCTGATCTCGACGAGATGCAAACCGTCCGTCAGGTGAGGGTCACCGTCAGCGTGCGCAGTCCTGACCGCGACCCGAAGACCAACAGACCGTTCGAGCCGACTCTCACGTCGACTTTCAGCACTCGAAATTTGACTTATGAAAAACTGTGACAGGCGAAAGGTCTCGTAGCGCAACCTGTTAGGTTGCGCACGCACGGAAAGTACGAAATTTGAAGCTACGCAAGCTAACAGCTTGCGCCACTTTTCTGAGGAGAAAGTTTATGAAGGAAGTTTCAACCACGAATACGGCAAACAACGAGCGGGGGACGGCAACGCTTACGGCTGTGATGATTATGGGATTGCTCGCACTGTTTGCAGCCGCCAGCCTCTCGCGCGTCACGACCGAAGCGCTGGTGATGGGCAATGACTATGCTCACAGCAAGTCGTTTTTCGCGGCGCAGGCCAGCCTTGAACTGATGTCGCGGGATTTTGAAAGAGTATTCGACGTGCAGCTTCGCCCGACGCCCACCGATATAGAGAGAATCAAAAATTCCTATCCCAACATAGAAGGATTCACCTTCAATCAGAACATAGAGGAGTCCGACGAAGGCGAGGCGCAGCCGATAGGCGGCGACAGTCCGTTTTCAGGGTTGATCTCGCTGAGGACTCCGTGGCGAATCACATCCGTAGCCACGTACAGCAGCGGCGCGCAGGTGCAATTGACGCGCACATTTTTCAATCATCAGATTCCCATTTTTCAGTTCGGAATTTTTTATGAAGACAATATGGAACTGCATCCCGGCCCGAGGTTCGATTTCGGAGGAAGGGTGCATTCGAACGGCCATATGTTTCTGGCGGCGGGCGGGGGCGGCCTGTGGTTTCGTTCGCGCGTGACTGCGGTCAGAGAAGTCGTTCGCGATGTGGTCAGAAACGGTCTTGCCGCAGGCCCCGGCAGCGGCTGGACGGGAACTGTTTCGATTATGAATCAGTCGGGTCAATGGAAAGAACTCCTGCCGGCAAAGGGCAGCGTCATAGGCGGGCCTGATATCAATAACTCCGACGCAGACATGCCAAACGGGAGCAACAACAACAACTGGTCTGCCGATTCGACCATCTTCACGGGCAACCTGCTCGCTCGCCAGCGACCGCTCAGGCTGCCGCTCACCGTCGGAACCGACAATGATCCGATTGAAATCATCAAGCGCGGTCAGGGCGGCGATGATGATATTCTGCGCGACTCGCGATTTTACAATCAGCAGGGACTCCGCGTCACTCTGGCTGATAAACAAAACCGTCTTCCGGGCGGAGCGGGCGGAGTTCGCCTCGATATGAAAGATGCCGGCGACGCGACCGACATTTCGCCAGCCGGGACGCGCGGCTATCTTCCGCGGCAAATGGTCGGCCTTCCCCGGGCTACGCGCTTCAACGGATGGCGCACTTATACGGGAACGAGCTACGACGGCAATCCACACGAGACTTGGATCAAGATCGAGATGGTGGTGCGCGACCCGGCGACGCTTGCGCCGGTAGCGACAGACATCACCGCCGATATTCTGAGCCTCGGCTTTACAGAAAGATCGAACATCCTCAACAATGACCTCCGAGCTATCTTTAAGCTTCAGCGTTACGAAGTCTTCGGGCCGCCGATCAAAGTCGCGCGTGCCGAGATACAAAACGGCAACGCGGTCGCGGCTACGTTCACGAATCTTACAGACCCGCGCACAGGCACATCCAAGCCGGTTTACAGCTATAATAACACCGGCAATGTGACGACATCTTCCAGCTATGTTGCAACAAGCAGATTAGTCAATGTTGGGGGAACGAATCGCTGGCTGGCGGAAAATGCGACCAACAGATACGATGCGGCGAATGCCGCTCTTCGAGAAGGGACTGCCGATAGCGCGCTGCAAGCGATAGCTGTGACTCCCTTCGAAACGCAGATAGTACTTGGTGGAAATACTCTTCGCGTGATTCCCTTCCCCATCAAGCTGTTCGACACCCGTGAGGGAATCTACAACGATGATCTCGCGACCGCTGGCGCTGCGCCAAGCTGGGAAGCGTTTTACACCAGCGCAAATCCTGTAGTGCCTTCTCCTGCGAATCCTGTCGTCAATTCTTCGAGAGTTCCAGTGACGGGAGTAATGAGCATAATCGACATCGATATGTTCAATTTCGGTCGCTTCCTAAACGGAACGTGGAACGGGCTGTTCCCGGCCAACCTCGCGCTTCCGGGCGGCTCTCTTTCAAGCGACGACCTGCCGGACAACGGCGGAGCCGGATGGATTATTTATGTATCGGATCGACGGGGCGACCGCGACAACGATGGCGAATATGATATGGAAAATGTCTATATCACCAACAATAATCAGGACGTGCTGCAAAATGGCGAAGATGTCAACAATAACGGCGCGCTCGATATCGATTACACGTGGGAGTCGCGCCGCTACTACAGCCAGACGGAAACTTTTGGAGGAACGAATTACGATGTTGCGAGCATCGAGAGCGATGTCGCGGCAGTCAACGGATTGAGCGGCGGGGGCAACGGATTGCATGTCTACGCGGACCGCTACTTCCGACGCGGCACGCGCATAATAAATGGAGCAGTCCTCTCCGGCAATACCAATGTGGGAGGCATCAATGCCGCAATGCCGGGTACGCTGAACAGAGGCTTCTCGATCACTTCGGAAAACGGCATTTACATTCAGGGGAACCTCAACGCCACGGGCATCGCAGCCGTAGGCACTCCGTCGCAGCCCAATCAATATAACGGGCCGGAGGTTCCTTTCGGGGTGATGGCCGATGCGGTGACGATTCTATCGAGGAATTGGCAGGACGGCCAGAGTTTCCGAAACCCGTTCAGACACGGCTACCGTAATGTCACAGCAGCCAATGAAACTCATGTCCGAACGGCTCTGCTGATGGGGGACTCGAAGAGCAGCCTGCTCGTCGCCGGAGTTCCCAATCAGGGAGGAGGCGACCGCGACCTTTCGGGAGGCGTGCATAACTTCCCGCGCTTCCTCGAAAACTGGGGCGGCACTCGCCTGAATTACTGCGGCTCTCTCATCAACCTCTTCAACAGCCGCGGCAATGCGGGCGCTTTCAAATGCTGCGTCAACGTCTATGGCGCGCCGACGCGCAACTGGGTCTTCAACACGGCGTTTTTAGACATCAACCGTCTGCCGCCCGGCACTCCATTCTTCCAGTACGTGCAGATGACGGGATTCCGTCAGACTGTGCGTCAGTTGCAGTAATACTCTACAGCTTCCTTTCGCAAAGAGCCTGAAGACTGATCAGTCTTCAGGCTCTTTTGGTTTCTACATCAGGGCTGTTGTCGCAGTCCTGGGGGCGCACGCTTCCAGCGTGCTGGTCTCGCGCATTCGTGCAAGGCTCGACTCCTAAAGCCTTGCACGCAAGATGCGTGCGCTCCCAGGGCAGTCTACTTTTTCTGTTTTCAAGCGACTTTGCAACAGCCTCGGTTTCTCCATAACATAACCGATGCCTGCCGCCTTTTGCCGTGTTATAATTTCAAACGTAATTCGAATCGGATCGCTGCTCTCATAATCGTAGTAGAAGTTGCTCCCGGTTGGCCTCTATCACGAACGGTTGAATAAAAGTTTTTGTCGAAGCGTCTATCTGCCGCCTGTCGAAAGTCAGCCAGCAGACTCCAGACTCCAGACTCCAGACTCCAGACTTTTTCCGAGGATGTGTATGAAGCTGCTCATAGTCGATGATGATGAATCGATCTTGTATGCGATGAATGCGCTGATGAGCATCAATGGCTACGAGGTCGCCGAAGCGCGAAACGGAGCCGAAGCTCTGCGGTCGGCCCGAAGCGAGCGGCCTGACATCATCATCACCGACATTCGAATGCCTGTGATGGACGGCTTCCTGCTGTGTCGCGAGTGCAAAAAAGACGAGCAGTTGAAGAACATTCCGCTCATATTCCACACCGCCAGCTACATCGATCCGAAGGACAGGGAATTTGCGCTCAAACTCGGCGCAGATCGTTTCATAACCAAGCCCACGGACCCGGATGAAGTGATGAGGATCATCCGCGAGGTCATCGAAGAACGCCAGGCAGAAGGACAAATCGAGATTTCTTCGCCTATGGAAGACGAGATTAGTTTCCTGCGCGAGCATAACGAAGCGCTCGTCCGTAAACTCGAAGATGAATTGCTGCGCCTTGAGCGACTCAATCGCGCTCTGGAATCCGATATCCGCGAACGCAAACGAATAGAAGAAGCTCTCCGAGAAGGCGAAGAGAAGTTTCGCGTTCTGGCTGAAGTCTCTCCCGTTGCGATGTGCATTATCCGGGGTACGCAAGCCGTCTATGTTAATCCTACCGCCGAGAGATTGAGCGGTTATACGATGGAAGAACTCCTGAGTATAAATTTCTGGGAAGTGATTCATCCCGATTTCCGCAATCTGGTCCGCGAGCGAGGTCTCGCCCGCCAGAGGGGCGAGCCGATCCCGCCGCGTTACGACATGAAGTACCTGACCAAATCGGGCGAAGAGCGATGGGGCGATATCTCATCAAGCGTCTTTCGCTATCAGGGAGAGCCAGCTATCCTTGCCACTATACTCGACATCACCGACCGCAAACGCGCCGAGGATGCTTTGCGCAGGAGTCAGGCCAGCCTTCAACAGGCTCAGGCGCGGGCTAATCTCGGAAGCTGGGAACTCGATCTCAAAACGCAGACATGCTTCTGGTCGAATGAGATGTACCATATATTCAGAAGAGACATCGAGCAGGGGCCGTCTTCCTTCGCTCAATTCCTCGAATTGATTCATCCCGAAGATCGACAACTCATACTCGACGCGCAGGACCTTGCGATGTGGAGCGATAAAACGGTCAGCATCGATTTTCGCACAGACCCTCGACGAGGCCCGCTCCGTTACCTCAGCAACACGATTGAATCAGTCAAAGACGCTGAAGGAAATCCTTCGCGTATCGTCGGCACGACCATAGACATCACCGAGCGCAAACAGGCAGAAGAGGCGCTCAAATCTTCCGAGAACCGCTACCGCGCTTTGTTCGAGCGCAATCTGGCAGGGGTCTATCGCAGCGGCCTGGGCGGCGAGGTTCAGGAATGCAACGAAGCATTCGCGCGCATATTCGGTTATGACTCTCCGCAGGAAGTCATCAACCGGGCGACGCAGGATTTCTATTTCGACCCCGCTGAACGGGAATCGCTCGCAGCCCGATTGCGCGAGCATAAGGCTTTGACTGATCTTGAGCTATGCCTCAAGCGCAGGGATGGAAGCGAGGTCTGGGTGCTGGAGAATATCGTCCTTCTTATGGATGAAAATGGAGCGCCCGAAGGCGTTCAGGGAACAGTCCTTGATATCACCGAGCGCAAGCGAGCCGAAGAACTGCTCGAAACCCGCGCACGGCAACAGGCGGCGATTGCCCAACTGAGCCAGCGCGCCGTGACAGGCGTAGACCTCTCCGTGCTGATGGATGAAGCGGCTCTCATCGCGGTGCAATGCCTCAATGTGGAGTTTTGCAGCGCGCTGGAACTGCTTCCCGACGGCAATACTCTGCTTCTGAGAGCGGGCTTCGGATGGAAAGACGTGCAGATCGGTCGCGCAAGGATTCGAGCAGGGGCCAAATCGCAGGCAGGCTTCACGCTGCTTGCAGGCGAGCCTGTCATAGTCGAGGACTGGACGAAGGAAACGCGATTCACAGGACCTAAGGCTCTGCGTGAGCATGGAGTCGTCAGCGCATTGACCGTGCTGATACCGGGAAAGGAAAAACCTTTCGGCGTGCTTGGAGCGCATACCACGAGAAAAAGAAAATTCACGTTCGACGATGTGAATTTTCTTCAGGCTCTCGCCAACGTGATGGCCGGAGCGATAGAGCGCAAACAGGCCGAAGAGGAAATTCATAATAGCCGTCTATGGCTCGAAGCCCTCTTCGAAGCCTCACGCGACGGGATAGTCGTCGAAGAGGATGAAATCATAGTCTATGCCAATCGGGCTAATGCCTGCCTCCTCGGTTACGACAACCCCGATGAACTTATAGGCAAACATCTTTCTTTGCTCGTCTCAAGGGAAGACGGCCCTCGCATACTCGGCTACGGCAGCCGGCGATTGCGCGGAGAAGCCGTTCCCTCGATTTACGAATTCAGGGGAGTGCGAAAAGACGGCTCTCTGATCGATCTCGAAGCCGCTGTTTCAGTTTTCAAAGTCGGCGTCAAATCTTACATAGTCACGACCGTTCGCGATATCACCGAGCGCAAACAGGCCGAAAGACGGCTGCGCGCGGCTGAAGAAAAATATCGCTCGATGATTCAGAACGCTGTCTACGGAATTTATCTTTCTTCTCCCGAAGGCAGATTCATCGAAGTCAATCCGGCTCTCGTCTCTATGCTCGGATACGATTCGACCAAAGAGCTTATGGCCCTCGACATTGCCCGCGACATCTTCCTCGACACAGAAGAACGCAAGCGATTCGTGCGACAGAGGGAAGCCGAATCCTTCGAAGGGATCGAAGTTCGATGGAGACGCAAGGATAATTCGCTCATAACTGTAAGGTTGAGCGGAAGGGCGCTCAGGAACGATCAGGGACACTACGAGGCCTTCGAGGTCATAGTCGAAGATATCACCGAGCGACGGTCTCTCGAAGAGCAGCTTCGTCAGTCGCAGAAGATGGAAGCCATTGGCCGCCTTGCGGGCGGAGTGGCCCACGATTTCAACAATCTGCTCACGGCCATCAACGGCTATGCCGATATCATTTTCGCGCGACTTGGCGACGACTCGCTTCGCCAGGATGCCGAAGAAATCCGCAAGGCGGGCAAGCGCGCCGCGATGCTCACAAGCCAGCTTCTCGCCTTCAGCCGCCGCCAGGTGCTTCAGCCGCGCGTGCTCAATCTCAACGAGGTCATCACAGACAGCATCAAGCTGCTGCGCCGAATGATAGGCGAGGATATAGAACTCGTCACCCGTCTCGACGACGATCTCGGACGGGTGAAGGCCGATCCCGGTCAGATCGAGCAGGTGATAATGAACCTCGCTATCAATGCCCGCGATGCCATGCCGCAGGGCGGCTCTCTTACTATCGAAACCGCCAATACGCTCATCGATGCAGACTATGCCCGCAAGCACGTCAGCGCGCGGCTTGGCCGTTATGTGAGGCTGAAGGTTCGCGACACGGGCTGCGGTATGGATGAAGAAACCCGCTCGCGCATATTCGAGCCTTTCTTCACCACCAAAGAGAGAGGCAAAGGAACGGGGCTTGGGCTTTCGACCGTTTACGGAATCGTCAAGCAAAGCGGAGGACATATCATAGTCGATACTCAGCCCGCGAGCGGCACGACATTCAGAATACTTCTGCCGATGGCGGAGGAAAGAGAAACCGAAACCGCGGCTCCCTTGCAGGCGCATCATCTCAAAGGCTCAGAAACGATTCTCGTGGTCGAGGATGAAGAGGCGGTGCGCAAGCTGACCCGGATCATTCTCAGCGTCGCAGGCTACACCGTGCTTGAGGCTTCCAATGGATTCGAGGCGTTAGAGATGTGCGGCCAGCGAGCCATAGACCTTTTGCTTACGGATGTCGTTATGCCGCAGATGAGCGGGCGGGAGCTTGTCGAAAAAGTCTCCGTGATGTGTCCGCAAATGAAGGTGCTTTATATGTCAGGCTACACCGATGATGCGATAGTGCGTCACGGCGTTCTGGACGCGGGCGTGCCGCTTTTGCAAAAGCCTTTCACCCCCGATGCTCTGTCGCAGAAAGTAAGAGAGGTGCTGGACAAGTGAAAAGGCAAAAGCCGGAATGCCATCTCAGCCAGACTGCGCTATGCATCTTCTCCTTTTGCCTTTTTACTTTGCCTCAATCGTTCACGCCCACTCTCGCCGCGTGCAGTTCCGTGCAGTAGAGCGCGGTCGCCGCATGAGTGGCCAGCAGGTCGAACATTTCATAGTCGACCTCTTCGAGTTCGGGCTTGTGCGAAAGCAGGCTGAAAAGGGCGATGGCTCCCGTGACCTCCCTGCCGAGTTTGAGAGGAATACAGACCAGCACATTGGAATGCTCAAGCGAGTCTGCCGCTTCGTCGTGTCCTCTGATCCACGTCTTGCCCGAAAGCGCCGCGCGTCCTATGAGGCTTGACGCGACAGAGACGTTTTTGTGCCTGTCCGCATCGATTCCGAAAGAAGCGATCAGCCGCAGCGAGGTTTTATTTTGATTCAATTCGAAGACGCCGAAATCTTCAGAGCCTATGAGGTTGATGACGATCTCCTGAAGGACTGAAAGCACCTCTTCACGGTTGAGCGTGCCGTGCAACTGATAGCTTGCCACATAGAGGTTGGCAAGGTTGGCGTTGTGCTGTTCGACTTTTGAGTACTGATCCAGAAAGCGACGGCTTTCGGATTCGATCTCCTGCAATCGTTTTTGCAGGGAGGCTTTCTCTTTCTCGCGGCGTTCTATTTCCTGCCTCACCATCTTCGCCTGAACGTCGAGTTGAGCCTCAAGGTGTCGTTTTTCATCTTCGAGGACGGCGACCGCGTTGCGCAATCTCTCGTTTTCGCCAAGCAGGTCTTTTATGTATCGCTGCGTGTCTTCGCGGACGCGATGAACGTATGAACCTTTTTCCTCTTCTTTCATTTCGCTCTCCTCACAATAGTGGCGCAAGACGAGCTTGCGTAGCTTCGAAATTCGCACTTCGGGGCGAGCAATCTGACAGATTGCTCTACTCGACTCCTTCGCTATTCGCCCAGCAGTTTTTTGATTTTGCCCAGAAGCTCGGCCTTGTTGATAGGCTTCGTGACATACTCATTGCAGCCGCTCTCAAAGGCTGCTTTCACATTGTCCTCGTTGCCGCGCGTAGTCACCATGATGACGGGCGTGGATGAAGTCGCCTCGTCAGAGCGAATCATTCGGCAGGCTTCAATGCCATTCATCACCGGCATCACGATGTCGAGCAGGACGAGGTCGGGACGCTCTGCCCGCGCCTTTTCTACGGCCTCCTGCCCGTCTTTGGCAATGATTAGGTCGTAGTCCCTGCCCAGTATCATTCGTTCCATCATCAGGATGGTTTCCGCATCATCGACCAGCAATATCTTCCTGCGAGCCATCGACTGCACCTGTACTTTCTCGAATTGAGTGAGCATTCGCTCTCTTGAGAGGGGCAATGGAAAACGTAAGGCAAGGACAATTCTACAGGCTTTGAGGCGTCAGTCCAGAGTTTTTGAAGTTTGATTTGCCCGCCTGCCTCGTGTATCGTTTTCGATTTAATTCACTGTAAGGAGAACGACCCATGAATCAGTCAATAGAGACAGGCCCGGAAAAAATCATACAGGACTTATGGATGGCAAAAGCGACTCAGGCTCTCGTCGCCGGAGTCGAACTCGACCTGTTCACTCAAATACATGCAGGCAAGCGCACGCTTGAGGAAATAGCGCGCGCATGCCGAGCGTCAAAGCGAGGTATGAGACCTCTTCTCGACTCGCTCACCGCGATTGGATACCTCAACAAGAAAAGCGACCGGTACGACCTCGAACCAGTTGCGGCGCAGTTTCTCATTCGCGGAAGAGAGCCGTTTATGGGCAACTTCGTTTATGAGACGAAAATGACCTGGGAGGGCTGGGGGCATCTCACGGAAATCGTCAGAAGCGGTCGCCCGCTTATCGGTGTCGATCAGGAAGAAGCCGGACGCGAATTCTTTCCAAAACTCGTCGCGGCGATCTTTCCCATGAGTTACGGCGCGGCGCGGTCGGCCTTCAACACCCTGCCCGATAAGACGCGCAAAGGGATCAAACGAATTCTCGACGTGGCGGCGGGATCCGCGGCGTGGTCGCTGCCATTCGCCGAGGCGAACAAGGAGGCGCGGGTGACGGTCGTGGATTTTCCAGAAGTGACGGTGGTGACACGGCAGTTTACGGATCGTTTCGATGTGTCTGATCGATACGATTACATCGAAGGCAATCTTAGACAATTGGCTTTCGGAAAGGGATATGACCTTGCGATACTCGGCCATATAATTCATTCCGAAGGCGAGAAGTGGGGAAAGAAGCTGGTCAGGAAATGCTTCGATTCATTGAGGGAAGGCGGATTGCTTTTGATAGCCGAGATGATCCCGAATGACGCGCGCACAGGCCCGCCGCTTCCATTGTTGTTCGATTTGAACATGCTCGTTCACACCGAACAGGGCAGCGTTTTTACGATGAAGGAGTATCGCGCGTGGCTCAAAGAAGCGGGCTTTAGAAAAGTGGCGACGATAGAGGCCCCATCGCCTTCGCCTTTGATCCTTGCGACGAAGTAGTATGAGCGCGCATTCAGCCGACACAGACTCGCGCGAGTTCGATGAATTCGCGCGAGAAACTTCCCTGCTCCGGCAGGAGCATACGCGTTTGCTCGGAGAGAATGCGGGTCGAAAAAGACGCGGCGTCGTCTGCCTGCGCTCTCCGCTCAACCCACCAGTCGGATTGTAAATCCAACTTCCCCGCCTTCCAGCTTAACTACGAACGGCGCATTCAATGTCCCGGCGCTCATGCCATGAATTTTCACTCTCACTTCGAGCCTGTCTTTTTCGTCCGACACGACTTCGAACTCTCTCACTTTGGCAAAGGCAGGTCGTTGTGAGACGACATCCTTCACTTTCCCGCCGGGGGCGATGACCAGATGGAATTCTTTGTTGATGTTGTCGGGCATTCTGGGTTCAGGTTCGATAGATACGATCTTCCATTGATTCGCTGTCGTCATTTTCCGCTCCTTTATTTTATTTGTCGCCTTGTTTGCTTAATGTAATTCGTCAGCATCAAACCACTTTCGATCCGCATCAACCCATCTCTTCTATTCTTATGACCCCTCGTTCTTTGCATTAGGTGTTTGACTGTGGGGCGAAAATGAAAAACAACCCTAAACCCAAACTCAGAATACAGAGTCCGAGATAAAAGACTCCGACTTCCTTGAACCTCATTGTCCGACGGATGGCACTGAAGGCTTTGTATTCCTCAGTATCCCGATAGCGTAGCCCGCGAGGATCCAATAAATGGAAATCTACCAACTTTTGTTGTCGAAATGATTCGACAAGATTCGGTCCATTAAGAAATTCTGCTATCTTTTGTACCCGAAATATACAAGTTCTTTGAAGGCGACGCCACGCGGCATCAATGAACCAGAAGAGTAAAGGAAGCACAGATGTCAACAATATATATCGCCTTAGAGGTGCCTGACTGATTGCCAATGAAATGCTGCCTGCCCAAATCAAAACCGCCCAATCTTTATTCCTTTGTGTCATCTCATCCATACGCTTGATTATCTCATTGATCGAATCGAATTCGAGTTTCAGAAACTCCAGTTGATAGTTGAAACTCTGCGTCTGCTGGCCATCTACAACCGTAGTGCTTGTTGTTGGTAAAGGCGGAATTGTAAGTTGTTCTTTCATAATTTATACCTCGGAAGAAATATGGCGTTGAACCAGATGGACTTTCAGCTACTTGTCCTAAACGCGGTCGAATTCTACGCCCGTCAGTCCTTCTGGTTCAAGAGTCGGATAGACGAAAAGCCGCAAAGTGCGGCGGTTTTTAGCACACGTTAATCTCAAAACAGACGCATAAAATCGGCTTCTTTTTAGCAGACAAGGTGGGAAAAGTTATTACAGCCGCGATTATCAGCAGGAAGAGAAGCCATGCTCTTTTCCTGGCACGCTCGCTTTCAGATGATAGCGTTAGCCGAAGATATCTTTCATCTTGCCGATTATTCCGCGATCATCCACGTGACCTTCTTCTCTTTCGAGACGGGCCAACTCTTCGATCAATCGCCGCTGCTCGCGCGTGAGAGAAGTCGGCGTCACTACCGTGACCTCGACGAACTGATCCCCGCGACCGCGACCGCCAAGCACAGGCATTCCCTTCCCCTTCAAACGAAAAACTTTTCCGGTCTGCGTGGCTTCGGGGATGCGAATCGATTCTTCTCCATCCAGAGTTCTCACCGTTATCTCTGCGCCGAGCGCGGCCTGCGTGAATGAAACAGGAGCGGTGCAGTAAAGATTCGAATCGCGCCGCTCGAAAAATTCGTGATCCTGAATATGTATCACCACGTAGAGATCGCCCTGCGCCGCTCCCGGCTCTCCCGCCTCTCCTTCGTGGGCTATCCGCAGGCGCGAGCCTGTGTCTACGCCCGCGGGTATCTTGATTTCGAGCTTTCTCTCTTTTTCGACTCTTCCTTCGCCGCGGCATTCGCGGCACGCATCGCGGATGATCCTTCCCGCGCCGCGACAGGTCGAGCAGGTGCGGCTGACAGAAAAAAATCCCTGCTGATAACGCACCTGTCCCGCGCCCGCGCAGGTCGTGCATTTTACGGGCTGAGACCCGGCAGCCGCGCCGTTGCCCTTGCACACCTCGCAGGTCTCAAGGCGCGGCACGCGAATCTTGGTCTTGAGTCCGGCGGCGGCTTCTTCGAGCGAGATTTCGATATCGTACCTGAGGTCTGATCCGCGGCGCGGCCCTCGCCTGCGACCAGTCTGATTGAATATGTCGCCAAATCCGAACATATCGAAGATGTCTTCGAATCCCTGAAAGCCTTGTCCCGCTCCCGCGCTCGCTCCCACACCCGCGTGTCCATAGCGGTCATAGCGTGCGCGCAGATCGGGCGAAGACAACACCTGATAAGCTTCGGCCAGTTCTTTGAATTTTTCTTCCGCTTCCTTGTCGCCGGGGTTTTTGTCAGGATGGTATGTGAGGGCGAGGCGGCGGTAAGCCTGTTTGAGTTCCTGTTCGTTGGCGTTGCGCCCGACGCCGAGGATTTAGTAATAGTCTCGTTTCCCGCTCAAATTTCAGTTCCCAGTTCCCTGTAAAATTTTTGTCCGGTCTGCGGTTTGAATCGCAGACCGGAAACTGAAAACCGATTATAGCAAACTCTAGGACAATTCCGACAACGGAGCCGCATCTTCTTCCTTTGGCGAGTTCGGCCCTGCCGCAAGTCCCGTCGGGCGGAACATCGCGTCGGTTATGAGCCGTGCGGCCTGCTCAAGCTGTTCGAGCGCGACTCTAACTTCCTGCGCATCGTCCGAGAGCGCAACCCTGCGCGAGTTGTCCAAAGTAGTGCGCACGAATTCCTGATCCGAAGATGAAAGCATCCATCCGAATTCGCCGAACGAACGAACAGTGTTCTGAAGCAAGCCCTCAAGCCGATTGCGCGTGATGATGACTTCCTTCAATCGTTTGTCGTTTTCGACGTTGCGTCCCGCTTCTTCTATAAGGTCATAAATCTCGGAAGCTGACAGGCCGGAAGACGGAGTAATTTTCATCGCCTGTTCGAGTCCGGTCATCTTGTCGCGCGCCGCGACCGCCACTATGCCGTCGGCGTCGACTTCGAAAGTGACTTCGACCTGAGGCACTCCGCGCGGCGAGGGTGGTATGCCCACAAGCTCGAACTTGGCCAGTGAACGATTGCCACTAGCGATTTCGCGCTCGCCCTGAAGTACGTGAACCTCGACTACCTGCTGATTGTCGGCAACGGTAGTGAATACGAGACTCTTCTTCGTAGGAATAGTGGAGTTGCGGTCGACGATCTTGGTGAAGAGTCCGCCGCGCGTCTCGATTCCGAGCGAAAGAGGAATGACGTCGAGGAGGATGAGGTCTTTCACGTCGCCTGTGAGGACGCCCGCCTGAATCGCGGCTCCGATGGCTACGACTTCATCGGGGTTGATTTCAATCGAAGGCTCGCGATTGAATATCTCTCGCACGCGGCTGATGATGATCGGCGAGCGAGTTTGACCTCCGACGAGCAATACTTTGGTGACTTCATCGGGCTTGAGCTTTGCGTCCGAAAGCGCCTTGCGACAAGGATCGACCGTGCGCTCGACGAGATCGCGAACGAGGTCTTCGAATTTTGCGCGAGTCAAAGTTTTATTGAAATGTTTTGGGCCGGTCGAGTCGGCAGCTATAAATGGCAGGTTGAGTTGCGATTCCGTAGCCGTTGATAGTTCGCACTTGGCGCGCTCGGCTGCTTCCTTGAGCCGCTGAAGCGCGAGCCGGTCTGAGTGAAGATCGATTCCGGTTTCCTGCTGAAAGGTCTCTATCATCCAGTCAACTATTCGCTGATCGAAATCTTCTCCGCCCAAAAACGAATCGCCGCAGGTCGAGAGAACTTCGAATACGCCGTCGCTCATTTCCAGAATGGAGATATCGAACGTGCCTCCGCCGAGGTCATAGACGGCGACTTTTTCGTTATCGCGTTTGCCCAATCCGTAGGCCAGGGCGGCGGCGGTCGGCTCGTTGAGAATTCGCTGGACGTTGAGACCGGCGATCTTGCCCGCGTCCTTTGTGGCCTGACGTTGGATATCGTCGAAGTAAGCCGGGACGGTGATGATGGCTTCTGTGACTTCATCGCCGAGGAATTCCTCGGCGGCGAGTTTCAATCGCTGAAGCAATATGGCCGATATTTCGGGCGGCGAGTAATCGCGTCCTCGAACGCGGACGCGGCAATCGCCGTTTGGCGCTTCGGTTATCTCGTAGGAACAGACCTGTCGGGCGCGTTCTATTTCCGGCGAGCGGAATTTGCGGCCCATCAGTCGCTTCACTGCGTAGATGGTATTAGCCGAATTCGTTATGGCCTGACGTTTGGCTATCTGGCCGATGAGCCGTTCACCTTTTTCGGTAAACGCCACGACCGATGGCGTAGTGCGTCCGCCTTCTTTGTTCGGGATTATCTGAGTGACTCCGCCTTCCAGCACGGCCACGCAGGAGTTCGTTGTTCCGAGGTCTATTCCTATTACTTTGCCCATACAGATTTGCCCTCCCACCTTTTAACGAGTACCGGTGTGCAGGTGTAATGAACTATTAGGGGCGGGTTGTTCGCAACGAAGAGTGACAATCGGAGAAGAGAGACCATCTCTCTTCCGGTCATCAATCTTCGGGGGTGGAGGCCACTTTGACTTTCGCCGGACGAAGCAGTTTGTCGCCCAGTTTATATCCCCGCTCGAATTCCGCAATGATCGTATTCTCTTCGTGCTGGTCAGTCGATTCGGTTGCCACCGCTTCATGCACGTGCGGATCGAAAGGGCAGCCTACGGCTTCGACAGGCTCAAGGCCGAGCTTCGTCAGGATATCCTTGAACTGTTTGTGAATCAGTTCGACTCCGTGTCGAAGTCCGGCGGCATCTTCGCTGCTCGTTTCGAGGCTCGAAAGCGCCCTGTCGAAATTATCAATGACCGGCAGCAGTTCCATTATTATATCGGCGCGGGCGCGATTATAAGTCTCGATTCGGTCGCGCTCGGTTCGCTTGCGAAAATTTTCAAACTCGGCCTGACGACGAAGCAACTGATCGTAGAGCGAATTCTTATCGCGGGTCAGAGCATCGATCTGATCCTGGAAATCAGCTACTGCCAGTCCGCCGTGTTCTTCGACCGCTCTGCTCGCTCCGTTGGGAGGCTGACTCTTTTTCGCGGCGGGTTTGTCGATTGCAGGAGGATCGGGTAAGTCATCCTCCAGTTCGCTCGCGTCAATCACATAAACATCATCGTCCGCGATGTCATACGCTTCGTCTTCTTCTGCCTGCGCAACCAGTGATTCGCCGCCTTCGCTTTCGGAAGATTCCGATTGCGGGGCTTGAACTTCTTCATCCGAGGGAGCGTCTTCGCCAGCGAAATTTATCGCTATTTCTCTCGGCCCGTTCTCGCTCTCCTGGTTAGCAGTCGCGCCTTTCGTCTCCTGTTCGCCAGTCATCATTATATCTCGGTATCAGTGCGTTGTAATCAGTTTATTGCTGTCCAAGCGTCCGCTCGAACAGTCTCGCTATATAATCCACTATGCCGATCAATCGATCATAATCGAGTCTAGTCGGCCCCACTACCCCCAGGCTTCCGGCCCGAACACCTCCCACGTAAAAACATGGAGAGGCTATTATCGCGCATTCGCGCATATCCGTCAGCCGGTTTTCGCTGCCTATCCGAACCGCTATGGTTTCTCGATGCGAGCTTTCAAGGCACTCATCGAGAATTTTGACGATGCGGCTTTTCTGTTCGAGCATCTTGAATACGGCTCGCAGCGAAGCGGTGTCGCCAAAATCCGGCTTGGTCAGCAGATTGGAAGCCCCTTCTATGAAAACATCAGGCTGATCGCTCTCTTCGACGCTCGGGCTGCAAAGCAAAAAGGCGTTGCGCAAAAAGCGATCATAAAGAGCCTCGGCTTCTTTCAATCTCAAAGCAAGCTCATCGCGAATTTCCGAAAGAGTCCAGCCGTGGAAATTCTCCATCAAATATCTTGCGGTCGAGTTCAACTCGTCCTGAGTGAAGTTCGCATCAAGGCGAATGACTCTATCCTGAACCCTGCCCGCGCTCGAAACCGTTATGACCAGAATGCGCGAGTCGGGCATGCGGACGAAGTTTATATGCTGGAGGCTTTCTCTCGTGAGAGACGGCGAAATCACTATGCCTATGTTGTCCGAGAGCCGCGAAAGCATCCGGCTTGCGCGCTCCATAAACCGTTCCGCGCTTATGGGAGTTTCATCATCGAGCAATCGCTCGTTGATGCGCGCCGCGTCCGCCTTCGAAATTCGCTTCGCGGGAATCAGGTTATCGACATAATAGCGATAGCCCTTATCCGTAGGCACTCGTCCGGCAGAGGTGTGAGGATGAGTCAAATAACCTTCGCCTTCAAGCTCAGCGCAGGTGTTGCGAATGCTCGCGCTCGAAAGCTTCTCGCTCGATTTTTCCGCAAGAGTAAAAGAGCCGACCGGCTGACCTGTAGCGACGTGCGTTCTCACTATTGTTGCGAGCAGCTCTTTTTTGCGGTTGTCGAAAACCAAACCGCTCTTCCTCATAGCGTTTCTTAAGGGGCAGACCTCGATTGGAACTCCGAGGCTAACTTACCACCCCACCTCCACCCTGTCAATAATAATGACCTGAAAGGGCCACTATCAAGCGACTCGATAATAATTGTCACTCTAATAGTTGTCATAAGGGTCACGCCTCGACTTCTTTCCGCGCCTGCGCCCCCCTCGCCCGCCCCCAAGCTGCGAGAACTGATCAGTGCCGAAACTTCCGAGTCCGGCAAGCGTGAAGGTAAACGAAAAGGCGCTTTCGTTTCTAAGCCCCGCCTTGAACGTGTTGTAGTTGAACTGCAATCCGCAGCAGTCCCATTGATAGCCGATGTAACTGCGCGTGTTTCTCAATCGCCCATTCGATATCACATCGCCTGAGAAGCGATCCGTGAAGTCATAACCTATGCGCGCACCGCCATAGAACCCGCGCGTCTCGTCCCCGTATTGAAACGTCGTCGTAAGCTGATTGCCTGCAAACGTGCCAGGCTCGAACGCGGTGGGCGAAAGATCGATCCTTCTCGACAGATTGTAGCTCGCCGACACGGTGAATTTCTCCGTTCCTACTCCGCCGCCCACTGTGAGATTGCGCACCGCCTTGTCTTCCGATCCGATGTCCATCCTTATATCGGCGAAGGTCAGCGACAGCGGGCGATAACGGATTTCCACATGAGCCGGAGAAAAACTCCGCGCCCGTCCTCCGAATGTAAACCCGGAAAGCGTGTTGATCGGATAAAACTGATTGCGACGGCCCTCGGTGAGCGCGCCTCCGAATGTTCGGTCGAAGAAATATTTCTGCGCCAATTTGATCGTCAGAAACTCATAAGCCTGAACGGGCGACAGGTCTTCATCTTCATCATTTTCATCTTCACCCTGATCAGGTTTATCATCCCGCTTCTGCGCTTTCTGACGGCCCAACTCGGTCTGTTCGCCTGTTTCGAGTTTCTGCTTTTTCGTTTCAGTCTGCTCAGTGGTTTCGCCCTTCGCCTCAGCGCCTTCTCCTTTTTCCTTCCGCTTTTTCTTCCGCTGACCGGGTTTCAGCGTGTCGGTTTCATCGTCAGACTGATCGCGCTGCCTTCGCCGACGGCGGCCTATCTCGGAAGCTCGCCGCGTGACGAAGAAGCGATTGACCAGCGCGTATTCGAATTCGTTGGTGTTGGCTACAGCGTCGCGCTCGTCGAATCGGATTATCTCATTGAACTCGTCACTTATCCCCCGGATCAATCTATATGTGATGTAAGGCTCGATGAGGTGCTTGAATCGCTGCGATCCGTCTTCACGTTGAAATATTTTTTCGAGCGCGGGCGGGCGTATATCGACGGCCATCTCGAAGTAGCGACGAGACAGGTTGTCGGGTGTTATGGAATTGAACTGACTACGATCAAACAGTTGAACATCGCGGTTGAATTCCACGCGTGTCGGGTCGAGACGCGGATCGCCCGCAAGCAGAGCGAATTTCTGCGGATCGAATGAAGGCACGAGCGGATCGCGGCTATTCGAATAAAAAGTCTCGCGCGCCGTGATGGTCGGCGTGATAGCGATGCCTGCGAATGTGGCCAGCGGAACGGTGACTTTAGCCTGAAGATCGAGCCGCTGAACCGCAGCCGGAGTCACCAGCACTACGTTATCGTCGACGACTTCTTCGCGCTTCAGTGCGCCGAGGCTCGCGTCGAGCGAAAAATAAATCGGAAGCCGCTCGATCACTCGGCGCGGATAGAGGGTCATATCGAGTTGCGGAAGCTGGCGGATTTTTATGTCGAAGTTTTCGCCCGTCCGCGGCGGCAGTTTTGGGTCCTGACCCGCATCGGGGCGAAAAAGGGTAGTCCGTTCGTTGGCCATCAGAAAACTGAAGCTGAAATCCCGCGTGTTGTTGTTGAGATAAAAAGTAGACTCGCGACGCGGATCGATAACCTGACTGATATCGTCGGAGAAGACCTGACGAAAAGGGAGACTCGTCACAAAAGACACGTTGCCCACCGCCAGCCACCCCTTCGGAAGATACTGCACGGCGTCGGCGACGAAGGCCGTTCCGCCCTGATCCGTGCCCGCCTCGCCGAACAAGCGGTCTTTGACCGTAAACATTCCGAGTCGCATATAAGACCGCTCATCGGTCTGCGCGCGAAACTCCGCGCCGAAACCCAGTCCGCGCGCCGTGTAAATATCGTTTCGAATAGTTATGTCGGCTGATTGTCCTAGAGTCTGGTAGTAAGCGGTTTTGAAAGTGCGCCCTTTCTGATTCGAATTCCCGGTCGTAGGTATCAGAAATCCGCTCTTGCGCTCATTGCTCGTCGCCGGTATCCAGGCGTAAGGCAGATAGAAAGCCGCCAACCCCTTGATGCGAAAGACGGCATTGTGAAGCGTGAGACGATCATCCTTTTTGAGTTCGGCTCGCTTGACGGTGAAAGTCCATTTCGGAACCGTGTCTTCGCAGGCCGTCACGCTCGCTTCGTAAAGCTGGTAAGTGTCAGAGCCGGTCTTTTCGACTCTTGCGGCGATGAAGTAAATGTAATCGCCCGTCTGAGTGCGATTGGTAAACCCGGTCGTATCCCAGAAAATTCCGCGTCGCGAATTCCAGTTGATTTCAGCGCGTCGGGCCGTGATGCGCTGATTTTCTCCCTGATCGAATATGACGTTGCCTTCGGCGACCATATCCGATGTGACTTCGTTATAAGTGGCGTGGTCGGCCTGAAGCCGCATATCTTCAAGCACACAATTGACATATCCGAAGGCTGAAAGTATGTCGCCGTTTTTCGTCTGATTGTCGGATTCGATCACTACCGTATCGGGTGAGTTGCGCGATGGCTTTGAATCCTTCGCGTCGGGAATATCTCCATCAGCGTCAGCGCGATCTCTGCGATCTTTCTTTTTCGTTTTTTTCTCTGCCTCCTGTTGAGGCTGCTCTACAAACGCGAAAACGGATTGGGACAAAAGCGCGACGATGAGCAGGCCGCACATCGCCGCAGAGAGCGTCTTTGAAAACACTGAATTGATAACCTCCGCTTTGCAGGTAGAATGCGGATACTAGCACGCGCTTTGCGCACGGGCAACGTTTGAATCAGCAGCGTCGCAGAAGGATTGAAGTCGGGTATTGATCCGAGTGTTGTCAACAATAATCCTGGCGAAAACATAGAAGTTGAAAAATCGATGCCTGATCTTTCCGAACCATTGACCGGCACAAAGCCGAAACCTGCCGCCTGATCACTCAAAACACGAGATTCACACGCAATGCATTTAGTGGGCGCGTGGAATCGGTTTTCGGATCCGGACAAAAATCAAAACCGCAGTGATCACCCATAGCACAAGAGCATCATAGGGGATAGTTTCCACGATTCTGTTTTTCCTTCTGTCAGGCTGGCTTGGCGGGTTCTGACTTTCCGCGTCGCGCTCAGTTTCAGAAATGCCGAGCCGCGCAGCCATAATCGAGCCTGCGTGATAATCGTCCCGATCAGGCAATTTCTCTGCCCGGTCTGTGAGATCAGTCGTGTTGAGCGATGTTGAAAGCAGCGTGTTCACACTCAGCGCAACCTCGTTGGATACTCCTCCTCCCGGCTCGGTATTGTAGACGGTGACAACCAGTGTTCCTGAACTCTCGATATCAGCACTGCGAATCGAAGCCGTGAGCCGCGTGGGAGTGACATAAATCGTTGTTCGCCAGATTTCGTTGATCCGCACCTGTGAAGAGCCTATAAATCCCGATCCGTCCAGGACAAGAGTGAATGACGCACTGCCTGCGATAACACCCACAGGAGAGATAGTCGTTATCACAGGTGCTGGATGATTAGGATTCTCCTGCACATAGAAAGTGGCGGGATTTGATACTCCGCCACCCGGCTTCGGGGTAAACACTGTGATTGACGGAGAGCCGACGATGCTAACATCTTCGCTCGAAATCTCGGCTGTAAGCAGACCCGAACTCACGAAAGTAGTCGGGCGATCCACACCATTGAATCTGACGACTGACCCGTTGACAAAACTCGACCCGTAAACCGTCAGCGTAAACTCATAGCTGCCAACCTGAGCCATCCTCGGAGAGATTGCGCTCACCCATGGAGGGAGATTGGCCGTACTCGGTTCGACAGTGAGAGATACTGTGTTCGATATCTTCGCCCCCGGCGGAGGATTGTGTACGATAATGTTTTTCGCTCCGGGTGACGCAACCGCGTGTTCCCACACGCTGACGGTTAAGAGGCTCGAACTGACGAAAGTCGTTTCCTGAACGAAGCCGTCGACGACCACATAGCAGTCGGACAGAAAATTGTTACCTTTCACCTCCAGTGTGAATGCGCCTCTGCCAGCCACCACCCTTGAAGGCGATATCTCAGTGATGACAGGAGTCAGGTTGTTCGGGTTCACTCCGAGTTGATTGATTTGAACTGTCTGCCCTGCGATTGTCAGCGAGCCTGTGCGCGCATCAGAACCGGAATTTGTCGAAATCGAATAAGAGACTGTTCCGCTTCCGCTTCCCGTAGCGCCAGAGGTGATGCTTATCCAGGCTGCATTGCTCACAGATGTCCAACCGCAACCCGTTCCTGCCGTGACACTGACACTGCCGATTCCTCCTTCGCTCGCAATAGCCGCATGATTGGGCGGGCTTACTCCGTAGCCGCATGCGTTGCTTGGAGAAGGCACAAACGAAAGGGTCTCGGAAAGATCCGAGGTGGAGCTTTGAAAGAGAGCCTGAACTTCGTATTCATAAGCGGCTCCGGTCGTCAGGCCGAGGAGTTGCAAAGATGTGGTCGAAGCACTGACATTGACCACTGTGCCTGTCTCGTCATCGCTTTTGGCGAGGCTGTAAGTTACGCTGTAGCCGGTCGCCCCTGCAACAGGCCGCCATTGCAAGGTTGCGCTCGTAGCTCCCACTTGGGTCGGAGGCAATGCGGTTGGAATGATCGAGGATGAGTTTGAAGTCGTGTATCGTCGACTGATCGGGGCCGAGTATTTTCCGTCAGAACACTTGATAGAGACTTCGATATCATAAGTCGTTCCTGACCTCAATCCCCGAACGATCTTGGTGTAGTCTATATGATCCGGCACACCTCCGGGCTTGCAATCTATGAACTCGTCGTAATCCCAGTCGTCGTATACCGATGTCGAGCCGCCGTTGACAGGTCGTATCTCCAGTCGCCATCCGGTCAGCCTGTTGAATGATCCCCACCATATTCTAAGTTTGTTGGAGCCTTTCCGTTTAATGTTGATGTGCTTCTGGCTGGGGCAGTGCAGCACCATCGGATTGCTGCACGACCCGCCCCCGCCCGTAGTAACTGTCAGCCCTGTCCAATTGCTATGAAGCACATCCTGGCCGTTTGCGTTGAGGGCGCAGATGGCGCGCGCCTGAAAATCATAAGTTGTCCCCTCCTGAAGATTCCTGACCTTGAAGGGGCTTCTCGACGCGCGAACGGTCTTCCAGTCCGTGGTGTTGCTTTTGTATCTAACCTCGAATGTTTCTCCGATTCCATTCCAGGTCAGGGTGACAGAATCCCTGCCTGACTGCGCTCCCAGATTGGTTAAACTGGCGCACGCCAGACTGAACCTGCTTTTCACAGACCATTCGGACAAGTCGGTTGATGAACACTTGCTGCGAACCTGGAATTCATAATCCCCGCCCGTAAGCCCGTTTATCGTGTAGTTGCTTTTTGTGATATCGGGTATCTCCGTCCAGGGCTGGGATGAGGTCGTTTTTCGATATCGAAATGCGTAGACTCCCGCATCGGTGCTGGCCCAATCGATAGTGGCGCTGTTGGAGGTCGTAGTCACGGTTATGCTCTCCGGCACCCGGCAGGTGGTGGTAAATCGCACCGATTCGCTAAATCCTGATTCGTCTCCTGGTGAAGTAGAGCAAGTCGTTTTGATCTGGACTTCGTATTCGGTTTTCGGCATCAGGTTGGGGAGCAGGAAGGAGTTCTCATCCGGAGCGAGAGGCCCTATCCAGGCGGAGGATGATGTCTGCTTGTATTGCAGATGATAAGACCTCGCTCCCGGAACATCATCCCACTTCATTCTCGCGCTCTGGTAATCGATGTTCGTAGCCCGGAATCTGGCAGGCAAAGTGCAATTCAGCGTTCTGAAAGAACGTTCTGCTGAATAGTCGCTCGACACAGATGAGCAGACGCTTCGCACATGGAACAGATACTCAGTGCCAGATGTGAGATTTTCTATAGTCAGTTTGTCATTTTCAACCGGGTCAGGTGAATGCCAGTTAGCTTCAGATGCTTTCCTGTACTGGACTTCATAAGCGCCCGCTCCCTGTCCGGGATCCCAGGTCAATTTCGCGCTCGATACTGTGACCTCCTTCGCATCAAGGTTTTCCGGCGTCAGACAATGAACGCAGACCTCAGCAGAACTGCATGTCTTGAACTGTCTTGGCTGCGAATAAAGCGAACTGTTCTCATTTCCAGCGCAAACGGTCAGCACTCTGAACATGTAATTGGTGTTTTGCGCCAGACCGCTTACGAGCAATGAGGTCGTGTCTCCCGGCACGAGCGTAAAGTTGAAAGGAGGAGGCCAGAATGGATCGCTGACGCGTTTGATCTGAACGCCGTACTGCAAGACTCCCGGCACTGCTTGCCATCTGAGGGTCGCGCCGGTCGATGTTATGCCGTTGGCATCTCTTGTTACGGGCGCGGGGCAGCAGGCAGATGAACCATCGGGGTTCGATCCTTCCCACGAGAGTTCCCATCCCTGAGCTTCGTTTCCACAGTCCGATCTGAACTCAAGAGTTATCGAGTTGCCTGTTGAGATAATTTGTCCTCCGTTCGGGAGTCCGTTCAAAGACCATGCTCCGATCAACGGAGAAGCGTCAGGAACAGGCCCGTCCCACAAAACCAGCCAGTCACCAGCAGCAGTGTTGAATTTGCTAAACTTGAGTTTGACCTTTGCTGCGCCTTCCGGCTTTATCGTTACAACATATCTTTGATTTGGAGAATAGTCGCCTTGCGGGCCGCCGAGGTCTTCGAGATAGCCGCTGCACCTCGTGCGAGTTTCGGCGGGACGTGTAAAAGGAGGCTCGGCTCCACCGTTGACGAGGCGGTAGTGATCAAACCAGTTCCAGTATGCACCGGGATCCCATTTGCCCTTTGGATTAGGACTAAATTGTCCGTGTCCTTTGATGTTTATGCAATTAGGAAGAATGTATGGAAACTCCGGTCCCGTGCCAGATCCGAAATACATCGAAGCCCGATTGATTCCAAAACAGCACGTTATGCCCCTGACCAAAGCGGCAGATGCCTGGTATATAGCGGGGGGCCATGCGTTTTGTGCGGCCCAGCCAACATGCTCTATCCCGATAGTGTAAGCATTCACAGCCCCGGCGTGGCTGACAGCAAGTAGCTCATGGAAAGGCCTCGCTATCTGTCCTTCCTTGGAAACGAGATAATGTGCCGCAAAATTGCTCCCGGGATCCCCACAATTTTTCCAAGCATTCAGTTGGTCCTGGTAGTTCAGATCCGCATCTGTGCTGTGAATAACAACATGCGTTATCTGATCCTTACTCCTCGGAGTTGGGTGATCCAGAAAACAAGTTGCACCTTGTGTCACATAATCAATTCCTGCTGGATAAACACACTGGGCGCAATCAGGGTGTTCAGAAAGGGACGAAATACCATAAGAGTTTTGAATGTTCGTATTTCCTGAAGAGAGATAATTGGAGCTTAGGACTTTATAATCATTCTCTCCAAACACATCCACCAAGTTGATACTATAATACGGAAAGTTGAACAAGGATTGCCACTTCTCGTTGTTTAGAAACGAGAGCACCGAATGTAGATACACGTCGATTGGAAATCGGTCATTTTCGCTGCCAGCAGGAATATCATTTAAAGCCTCCAATATAGGCAGTTGAGCCTCAATCTTATTACTGTTGATCTGAAACTGGTTCCTTAAAGTAACATAAGCCGCGGCGAATGCCATCATGTGGATTTCGGGATCGTATTTGATCTCGTCCACCGTGTAGCCGGAGAGGTCGGAAACAAGAATAAGATTGTCGTTGAAGACTCCCTTACTATTCAACCTCAGTCCCATTAAGCCGTAAGAGGGGTAAATACTCTCTTCATCAGGTATCTGGTAATAAAAATCTGTCTCTGCATAGGAAATGGCCTCAAGAACCCCAATGGGAATCACTGGGTACGTTTTATAAGCCTTCTCAAAGTATGGAGAGTATTTTGAGTAAGCCTCGAATAGAGCAGCTTCATACTCTGCCTGCATGATTGCCAATCTTTTCTGCATTGAGGTTCCTTGATTCCGAGCCGTGTCAACGGCAGTAGCCCTTGATGCCAGAGAAATCACTACCACAAGGAACAATAATGCTGGCAGAAATGGAACTGTTCGGCGAAACGTCAGGTGAACGAAATGAAGTGGTATGCCCATTGGTATGCTCCTCCATTGATGAAGATTGGCTTCTGATGTCAGGTCATATCAGTGCTGGAGAAAAAATCTGTCTTTAAAGCATACGAGCCTGACAACACCTGTTTCGGCTATGATTGTAAACTCCTCAGATTGCCTGCCAATTCTGGGTTGAATCACTTCGCTCGAATCAGGTTGAAAATCATCGGGCATATTGACCAGCCTTTTTCTTTTCAGATCAAGCAACTGGTATGGTCTGTACCCAAATATCCCGAGGGTTTCCTTCATATCAATCAGTCCCCTGTAAAACGCCGTCGTGTAGTTGTTTGACAAATAGATGGCTCCATCTTTCAGCCTGAAGATGCCGCCAAACCCGCCGAATAGCTTGAGAGATTTTGACTCGCCGGTTCTCAAGTCTAACTCAAAGAGGACTGACACTGTTGCGACAGGTTTTTCACTAACAACTTGTATTTGTACTTGATTGGCAGCCACACCGATTTCTTTCGCTACTCTATCAAGGTCAGCTTTATCCAGCTTGCGAATCAGAGACGCCGAGGAACGCATTCCTTCAAAATAATCGAGAGGCTCCTTGGTCTCTACGCTGAAGGATTTTTGCACCAAAGCCTTTTCCGTGTCAGGTAAAAGGACAAATCCCTGAGAAAAATCCAATGGATTACTTATTGTTCCCGTATTCCCATCAGCCAGGAATAACCTGCCTCCATTTCGATCTCCGCGATAAGTGTTCAAAGAATGGAAAAGTATTCTCTTGCCTCTGGTGTCTATTACATATTCGATATAACCAAACCAGTAGTACAACCAACCGCTAATGAATCTTGGGCCTTTATTCCTGGTATAGAGAAACAACAACTGGTGCGTAATCGATGGACGCAATTCGTCATCCTTTATAACCTGCCGAATGGTAGCGTCTTTAAAGCCAGAGTTGACCAGGTTCTTCAGTTCTGTTTCCGCTTGCTGCGGCTCGAACGGCCCGACCACGGCACGAAAGTATTGGCCCTTATAGAATTCAATCTCTCCGTTAGAGCCAACAACATCCTTCTGATACCAGGATTCGAGAACGAATCGGTTATAAACGGCCTCATCAATTCTCCTCCATACCTCTCGAATGCTTCCGTCATACTTCTGATACAAACCAAGTTTTGTGCTTTCACCTGCATTCTCCGCCTTGAACTTCGCCAACTCGATGAAGAACTTGCCTTCAATATCCAACAGGTCTTCAATTTCCTTTTGGGCCAACTCCGACGCTCCGGCAGACTTATCCTGAGAAGCAGTAGAGGCAGACATCGGGCGATCATTCGATTCGCCTCTTTTCAAGAATAACCAGCCTAGAGCCGAAACAGCGATCAGGAGAATGACTATCGCCAATTGGAGGCGAGGGGTCTGATGAAGTTTCTTTATCATCGTGAGAAGTTTCATGACTATCCTTCCGTTGAAGCATTGAGCGCCATGCTAACTCGAGCATTGCTGCTGAATGTAGAAGGAGCCTCTAAAGCTGATGA
>Ga0187893_10001090_pt1 | contig 67712 bp, 57 predicted proteins | sample MA1701074metaG_FD_139574 | JGI IMG/M metagenome (GOLD analysis project Ga0187893, IMG submission 139574) | White microbial mat communities from a basaltic lava cave in the Kipuka Kanohina Cave System on the Island of Hawaii, USA - MA170107-4 metaG ...
AACCGATAATCGGAATCGACGCCCGCCCCGCCGTCATTGATCCGCACGAAATATGTTCCAGTGGCTGCGACCGTCACCGCGCCGGCCGCGTTGCCGTCCCTTGTAGATAGGTCGTCACCTGCGGCGAGCACCGTTGTGCCGTCCACGTCGAGAATGTCGAGTTCAGTATCGGTCAGGTCCCCATCGTCGTCAGGGTTGTCATCGACGATCACCGCGACGCGGGCCCCAGAAGGGGCGCGAAACTTGAAGTAGTCGTCTTCGTTGGTGCCGTCGACGACGTCGCCGGTCACAATCGGGGCGGAGATCACGTTGGCCGACAGGGCCGTGCCGTTGTCCTCGACTTCATTTGTGCTTTGGGCAGGGTTCAGCACCGCGTGATAGACGCGATAAGGCGTGATTTGATCGTTGTTCCCGAACTCGGTCACCCGATAGAAAACGTTGCCCGCCTGCGGCATGATCGCGCCGCCTACAACGGAACTGTTACCAGGACCATCGTTGTCATCCGTCTCGATCAGCGTCGCTCCGTCGGCCGCTAACACATCCAGGACGGAATCCATGCTTGTGGCCGATCCCTGCGCATCCACGAATACAAAGATCAGATCACCCATCGCCGCCCCGGGGACCCGCCAGAAGTCGGTCTCCCCCGCCGGGTCGATATTGCCCACGCCGAACTCGTTCACTCGAAGCAAGGTCGCCGTCCCGGCATCGCTGTTCGGCTCAAGTTCGCCGCGTTCGCCTGCGAGTACTCGCGATGACGGCCAGCAGTACAAGAAGGCCGCGACCGCCAGATGAAAGCCCATGCGCGGAAAAAAAACGCGACCGCACCTAAGGGTTCCGTGCAACATTGAATTGCTCCTTGTGGAAACCACCCACACGGGAACGGTCCGCCTCCAGGGGTGGCCGATAGCCAAGCCGAACCGGCGAGGACAGTCCCATTATACCCGACCTACCCGACTCAACAAGCTCCAGCACGCAAAACACACCCGGCGATTGCGGCACAATTGGTTATCCGGACCCATTGCGGAACGGCTTATCGATCAAGGAGGCGCTCTTGCCTCATGAGGGCAAGCGTGCGACCCATGGGCCAGGGGGCACCGCGTTTCGCGATGTGCGGGGCCATGAGGCGGTCAGAAAAAAACGATGCCCCATCGCGTCCTTCGCGGTCGGGCATCGTTTGCAGTAGAGGAGTCTATACTGTCGATCGCGACGGTCAGCGGTGCTTGGAACCGACGCGATAGCTTCTAAATTGCCTCTGCGGATTGCTCCGCTCTAGGTCCGCGTTTCCTCCGAAGTAGTCTCGGTAGTACTCCACGAAATGGGTGTCCTCGGCGCCCGTCACCTGTCCGAAGGTCGCCGGCCAGGGGCTGCGGCCAAGCCGAGTCGCCAAGTTGGTCGTACTGTCGCCGCCGAACAGCATGGCCGGCGACATGGCCATCGGCCGATCAACGGCTCGAGGCCCGGAACATGCCGCGCCTTGCAGGAGCACCCCGCACACAAGAGCGCGGCCCAGATTCAGGATCGTGGCCTTCACTTCTCCCTCCCCCTCTCGCTCTCCCGCCGGTTGGATGTGGCAAGCCGGATGCCGCGGCGACCCGGCCGTAAGCCACGACAAGATTTCGCAAGGTCTCATATCCGACGGCATGCCGCTGAACGTGCCGCCGGACAAGGAGTTGCGCCTATAGATTGACGGGACTCAAACGGCCCCCTTGTCCTCGTCTGGGCCGCCAATCGAGTCGAGTCTATCTGTGCCGCCCGTGCCGGAATTGTCCCCGCGCTGCGGGAAGACATCGTTCGCGCTGCCGATCGAGCGCGCCTGCGCATCGGGCCGATGCTCCGAAAACATCCACGGAAGCCTAGGCCGCGCCCATCAAGTGAAGCATCAGCGCTTTCTGGGCGTGCAGGCGGTTCTCGGCCTCGTCGAAGATCGCAGAGTTCTTGGTCCGCGTCACGTCGTAGGCGATCTCGTCGCCATAGTGGGCCGGCAGGCAGTGCAGCACGACGCAGTCCGGATGCGCCAGCGAAAGCACGTTCATGTCGATGGTGTAACCTGCGAAGACCTTCTTCCGCTTCGCTGCCTCGGGCTCCTGGCCCATGCTGGCCCAGACGTCGGTGTAGAGCACGTCGGCGCCGCGGGCCGCACCGGGCATGTCGTCCGAGACGGTGACCGAGCCGCCCGTTTGCCGGGCGATGGCCTGGCTCTCGACCAGGACTTCGGGCTTGGGCTGGTAGCCCGCCGGCGAAATGATAGTCACGTGCATGCCGGCCAGGGCGCCGCCCAGCATGATGGAGTGGGCGACGTTGTTGCCGTCGCCGCAATAGACCCAGCGAAGACCGGCGAGCTTGCCCTTGCGCTCGGCGATCGTCTGCAAGTCGGCGAGGATCTGGCAGGGGTGCTCGTGGTCGGACAGGCCGTTGATGACCGGCACGCGCGAGTGCTTCGCCAGGTCAGTGACGATGTCGTGACCGAAGGTGCGGGCCATGAGAAGATCGGCCATGCGCGATAGGACGATGGCGATGTCCTCGGTGGTTTCGCGATGTCCGATGCTGATGTCGGTCGGGCCGAGATAAATGGCGTGGCCCCCGAGCTGTGTCATGCCGGTCTCGAAGGAGACGCGGGTTCGCAGGCTCGGCTTCTGGAAAATCATGGCCAGGGTCCTGCCTGAAAGGCGTTGTCGGTAATCGTTGGGGGCCTTCTTGATCCTCGCGGCCAGTTCCAACACCACACTCAGCTCACCGGGTGAAAGGTCCGTCATGGAGGACAGGCTGCGCGGCTTCGGCGGGGTCGACATCGTTGATGACTCCTTAGTGACAGGCGTGGTCGCCGGACGGCGAGTTTACCGGGTGGCTGGGCATCCTGAAACACGTCTCATTACGACGATAGAGGCTCGGTTGAAGCGGCAATAATATCGTCAACGCTTCCCATGACCCGATGGAAGGGCATCGAGGTTTGCCCGCGATTTGGCGTGCGCGGGGTCAATACGCAGCGCGGCCTCGAATTGTCTTCGCGCCTCCTCGGCCCGCCCCTGCCGCAAGAGAACCACCCCGAGATTAACCCGCGCGTCGGCGAAGCCCGGATGGCTCTCGATCGCCCGGCGATACTCGCTCTCTGCCTCCTGGAACCTGCCCAGTCCGGCGAGCGAATTGCCTAGGTTGTAATGGGCGTCTTTTTGGTCGGGCCTGACAGCGATCGCCTCACGGTACAGCGCCATGGCCCGCTCTGCTTCACCCCAGCTCGCAAGGATGATCCCAAGATTCACCCGCGGCCGCGGGTCATCCGGCAGCAGCCTGATCGCCTCCCGGTACGCCGCCGCCGCCTTGTCGCTTCGGCCGAGTTCTCCGAGGACGCGGCCCAGTTCGTAGCACACTCTGCCGTTGGCCGGCTCGATCTCGATTGCCCGCCGATACGTCTCTACCGCCTCCTCGCGCCGGTCGGTCACGCTGAGGGCGTTGCCCAGGTTGTAGAGGCTCTTGACGTGCGCGGGGTTCAAGACAAGTGCCGCCTGAAACTGCTCGATCGCCGCTTGCTCATCCCCGCCCTGAGCCAACACGCAACCGAGGCTGTAGCGAGAGATGAAGTTCGCCTCGCCGCGCTGGACGGCATGTCTCCACAAGGCAAGGTCGCTTTGCCAAACCTTGCATTGCCGCGCGGTCAGCGTCGCCAAGCCGGCCACCGCCAAAATCGCCGCGCCGGCGGCGATGGTCGCCGAAGTTCGTCGAGCTCGATCCTCCCACAGCCTCGCGAGCCCGGCGCCGATGACGATCGACCAGACGATCGACGGCAGGTAGCTGTAGCGATCAGCGACCTCTTGTCGACCACTCTGGAAGAAGCCCAGAACAGGTAGTAATAGGATCACATATGCCGACAACGCCGCACAAAGCCAGGGCCGGCCGCGCCGAATCACGAGCCATCCCATGAGAACGGAGGCGAGGCCAAGCGCCGACAGCACGTACTTCGCTCGCCACGGGTTCAACGGAAGGTCAAGCACGTAGATCGGCGAAAGCCCGATCGGCGCCACGGAATGCACGACATAGAAGACAAGCCCGTAGCAAGCCTGGGCGAGCCGTTCAACGAAGCCGTGGTCTGTGAGCGAGATGGTGGCGCCGACTTCGCGTTGGGCGATGGGGGCCAAGACCGCTGCGCCGGCCGCTAGTGCGAAAAACGGAATCTTCTCCAGGAGAACGGCGCGGCTGCCTTCCGTTCGTGGCGAGGCCGGTCGATGGCCGAAACGCCGAAGCGGATACCAATCCAGAAGAAGCAGGATAATCGGGAGCGTCGCGCCCATCGCGCGGCTCAGCAGCGACAAGGCATAGAGCCCCAGGACCGCGAATTGCCACCGCCTTCGAGATGCGTCGGGCGGATTCTGGTGAGCCCGAAGATAGGCCAAGACGCACGAGAGCAGGAAAAAAGAGCTGAGGACGTCTCGCCGCTCGGTCACCCAGGCCACCGATTCCACGCGGAGAGGATGAACGGCGAAGACCAGCGCGGCGAGAGTCGCGCCCGCGACTACCCCGCGCGACACCTTACTGGCCGGATTCTGCCGCAAGAGCCGCGCCGCCAACAGCATGACCAACACCGAATTGACTGCATGAAGCAGGACATTCGTCAGGTGGTAGCCGAGGGGATTCAATCCCCAGATCAGGTAGTCCAGGCCCAGGCTGATCCAGGAGAGCGGTTGATAGTGGCCCATGTGGAACGTGGTGAACATCCACTCAAGCTGCGCGCCGCCCAGCCCACGATAGGCATGGTTCTCAACCACGTTCTCCCGATCGTCGTAGACGAACCCCGCGCGGAGGCATGGCAGGAAGGTGACAAACGCCACAACCAAGACCAACACGCCGGCAAGCCGGAGGTACGAGCGTCTGGCATGGGCCTCATGAGCCGGCGACCTCGGTTGTCCCTGCGGTCTTTCGTGTTTGCGATGCCTTGCCACGGTTGCCGATACTCGCCGGGCGCGCTCTCGGCCGCAACGGTCCAATCCGCCGCCGATCGACAGCGCCGTCACGATTCAGTCGCCGGTCTCGGCGAGCAAGGCGCGGGTTTGCGGCGACTGCGGCGAGTCCAAGACCTGCTCGGGCGTCCCCGATTCGATAATCCGGCCGTCCACCATCACATGCACTCGGCTCGCCGAGCGCCGGACGAATCCCATCGCGTGGCTGACAACCATCATCGTCTGCCCGGACGCGGCCAAGTCGGCCATCACCGCCAGGACCTCCCGGGTCATGCGCGGGTCGAGAGCGCTGGTCGGCTCGTCGAAAAGGATCGCTTCCGGCTCGTTGGCCAGGGCCCGGGCGATGGCGACTCGCTGCTGTTGTCCGCCCGAAAGGGTCTCTGGGCGGGCATCCGCCTTGTCCGCGAGCCCGACGCGTTCGAGGAGCGCCTTGGCGCGGCAGGCCGCTTCCTCAACCGACAGGCCGAGGGCGTAGATCGGTCCGCTCATGACGTTTTGGCGAATCGTGAAATGGGGAAAAAGGTGGAACTGTTGGAAGACCATGCCCACTCGCCGACGCAGCCGCTTGCGGTCGGCCTCGTCCTCCCCGGAATGCGGACCCGGGTGAAGTCCGATCCCGCCGACCTCGATGGTCCCGGAGTCGAAGGTCTCCAGGGCATTGACGCATCGAAGCAGTGTGCTCTTGCCGCCGCCGGAGGCGCCGATCACGACCGCCGTTTCCCCTCGCCGAACTTCCAGCGACGCGCCTCGAAGCACCTCCGTGGGACCGTAGCGCTTGGTCAGGTTGCTGATGGCGATCATCGCGGTACCTAGGCCGTGACGCGACTGGGAAGACCGGCGAGCCGGGCCTCGGCGCGGCGCGCAACGACCGACAGGGGATAACTCATCGCCAGGTAAAGCAGGCCGGTCATGGCGGCGACCTCAAGCACGGCGCTGGTGTTGTTCGCCAGCATATTGTACTGCTTGGTCAGCTCCACGACGGCGATCACCGAGCAGATTGAAGTATCCTTGAACACGGAGATGAAGTCGTTGGTGACCGGCGGGATCACCAGCCGCACGGCTTGCGGAATAATGATCCGTCGCAGGGCAATCGCCTTGGACATGCCCAGGGCCAGCGCCGCCTCCATCTGCCCCGTCGGGATGGCGGACAGCCCCGCGCGATAGACCTCAGCCTCGTAGGCCGAGTAATTGATGGCCAGGCCGGCGATGGCGGCGATGATCGGATTCAACCCCACGCCGACAACCTTCGGCATGAGAAAATAGATCACGTAGAGTTGGAGCATGACCGGCGTGCCGCGGATCACTTCAACGTACAGGGTCAGCATCCGCCCCAGGATCTTCGGTCCGTAGCGTCGAGCCAGCTCCACCGCCAGGCCGATCGCCATGGCCAACGGCATTGACGCAAGCGACAGGAGCACCGTCATCCCCGCAGAGCGGACCAGCACCGGTCCATACCGGCGGACGGCCGCAAGGCCGGTGGCCTCCTGGGCGCCGGCGCTTTCGGCGGAAGCGCTGGCCAACGCCTCCTGGGCGTTGTTCCATAGCTCATACCGCTCATAGATTGCGCGCAGCCGACCGTCGCTGATGGCCGACCTGAGCGCCGCATTGATCGCTTCGGCCAGACGAGTCTCGCCCTTGCGGACGTACATCACATAGTAACCGCGGCCCACCGGCGGCCCGACGAACTTGAGCCCACGGCCCTGGGGTTTTCGATGATAGAAGACGGCGATCGGCAAGTCCTGAAGGGTCGCATCATGAACGCCGCTTCGCACCTGGGCCATCGCATTGGTGTTGCCGTCGTATTCGTAGGCGGCCACCGCGGAGCCGCACGAATCGCCCAGGAAGGTCGCCGCCGCCGACCCACCCAGCACGCCGACGCTGTAGCGCCCTCCACGCGGTGGATTGCAAAGGTCCTCAAACCGCTCGATACGCTGATCGTCCTCGCGGGCCAGCAATTGCAATTGGTAGATGTAGTACGGCCGGGTGGACAGCATCCGCGCATTGCGACCCGGCGTAGACTCGTATCCGTTGAGGACGACGTGGATCGTGTCATTCTCCAAAAACTCCGGAAGGGTCGTCCAGTCGGCCTGGAAGAAACGGGCGTGAACCCCAAGCGCTTGGGCCAGAAGCTCCGCCAGTTCCACTTCAAAGCCGATTACACGATCGGGGTCGGCAGGGTCCGGATAGACGAAGGGGCCTCCGCCCTCCTGATCCGCCCCCCAGACCAGGACGCCGCGCCGGCGCACATCGTCCAACGCATCGGCGCGGATAAGCGCGGGCATGATGGAGAACATGGCCGCAACGGCCAGCGCGGCCGGCATCCGCCAGGAGGCGCGGCGCGATGGTTGGAGCCTCTTCGCCGGGACGTGCAGGCGTGTCAACTCTTGCGGCTCCCAGCACCGCGCGACCGGCGCAGACCGCGCCCCAGGGCTCATTTCTTCTCGGCCTTGGAGGCTGAATCGGCGGGCTTCGACGGCGAGGCGGCGTCGGCCTTCGAGGGCTTCTTTTTGCCTTCCTCGGCGGGCTTCGAAGACTTGGACTCGCCCTCGGACTTGGCTTTGCTCTTGTAGCTCTCGCTGCGGTAGTCGGTCTGATAGAAGCCGGAGCCCTTGAACAGCACCGCCCCGCCGGTGGAGATCAGCCGTTTGACGGACCGGACGGCGTCACAATGGGGGCAATGAGTCTTGGAGAGCGGCCGGGCCTTGATGGATTGGAAGACGTCGATGACCTGGCCACACGTCTTGCACTCGTATTCATAGGTCGGCATGAAACGGCTCCCATCAGGTGGCGATCAATTCGACGCCTCCGGCCGATCGTTCCGTCGGTCGTCGTCGGCCTTGGCATCTACCGGCGGCTCATCGTCGGCGGAGGCCACGGCGACCTTGGCGGGACGCAGGATCCGGTCGTTCATCGTATATCCTCGCTGAAGCTCCGCCGTTACGGTGCCTGGGGGCTTATCGGAGTCGCGGTCCGCCAGCATGGCCTCGTGAAGCATGGGATCGAACGGCTTGCCCACGACCTCAAGGGGCTCCACCCCGTGGTCCCGCAGGACTCTGTGGAATTGATCGGATAATAATTCGATCCCCTCGATCACGGACGCTTCCGCGCCGCAGTCACGGAGCCGGGCCAGGGAGCGATCGAATCCGTCGATGACCTGGAGCAGGTTTCGCGCCAGACCCATGCCCGCCAACTTCAAGGCCTCGCCATGCTGTTGGTGTAACCGCTTGGAGATGTTGGCGCACTCCGCCTGGGCCCGCAGGAGCTTGTCCTTCAGTTCGTCGCGCTCCCGCCGAAGGGTTTCCATGCTCTCCACGCCCGCCAAGTCGGCCGGCAGGGACCCTTCCGGAGGGCTCGACGGCTCGCTCTGGGGCGCGTGACCGCTCTCGTTCGGAGCGGGGGAATCTCGTCGATCACCGGCGGAATACCGCGCGACTTCCTCGTCCGTCGGGATGGAAATTGTCGGTTTTTTCTCACGCATCGATGGTCGTTAACCTTGCTTGAATTCCCAATGCCTCCTCCCGACGCTCCGTCAATCGTAGTCTCAGGCGTCCCCCGTGTTGCCTAAAAACTCCTTGAGCTTTTCGAAGAAGCCCTTGCTCTCCGGCAGTACGCGGCTGTCCTCGGTCTTCGCGAAATCGCGCAGCAGGTCCTCTTGCTTCTTGCTCAGCCGACGGGGAATCTCGACCAGCACCCGGATCACCTGGTCCCCGATGCGGCGCGAGCGAATGTCCGGCAGGCCCATCTTGGCGAGCCGCAACAGTTCGCCGTGTTGAACGCCCGCCGGGATGGTGACCTCCGCCTTGCCGCCGAGCGTCGGCACCTCGATCTTCACGCCGAGGGCCGCCTGGGTGAAACTGATCGGCACCTCGCACAACAGGTCGTTGCCGTGCCGCCGCAGGAAGGGGTGCGGCTCGATCCTCACATAACAATGTAAATCGCCCGACGACGCGCCCAATTCGCCGGGTTCCCCCTCTCCGCGGAGTCGTATCGCCTGCCCGTCCTGAATGCCCGCCGGCACTTTCACGGTCACGATTCGCCGCTTGGGCATGCGGCCCGAGCCTTTGCAGTCCTTGCAGGCCTTGGTGAAGGTGTTGCCCTGTCCCCGGCAATCGGGGCACGCCGTCACCACGCGGGTGGAGAAAAAGCCCATGCCGCCTGCACGCTCGACTTGGCCATAGCCTCCGCAGGTCGAACAAGTGACGATCTTGCTGCCAGGCTCGGCGCCCTTGCCACCGCAGCGGTCGCAGTAGTCGTTCCGGGTGAATTCCAGCGAGCGCTCGGTGTCCTTGGCCGCCTCGGCCAGCGTCAGGACCAGTTCGGTCTGGAGATCGACGCCGCGGGCCCGACCCCTGGCGCCGACGGATCCGCCGAAGATGTCCCCGAAGATGTCGCCGAAGATGCTGAAGATGTCGTCGGCCCGCATGACGGAGAAGTCGTGAACGGCGGTGCCGCTGAGGCCGCGGTGCCCGAAGCGGTCGTAGAGCCCGCGCTTCTCGTGGTCGGAAAGGACCTCGTAGGCCTCGGCGGCCTGCTTGAACTTTTCCTCGTCCTCCGAGCCGCCGCCGGAGCGATCGGGATGATACTTCATGGCCGCCTGGCGGTAGGCGCGCTTGATTTCGTCCGGCGTCGCGTCGCGCGACACGCCGAGGACTTCGTAGAAATCGCGCTTTTGTGCCACCGTCATCGTCGCCGCCGGCGAATCTTCGATCGGCCGTCAAATGTCATTCGAATCCTCGGCGCCTCCCAAACGACAATCGGGACGGAGCTCTGCCCCGTCCCGATGCCATATTTCACGCTAGGCGGAAATGCATACCCGGTTCACTCTCCGGCGAGAACCCTGCTCACCACCGAGACGATCCGGGCCCGGTCCGGAGCCGCCATTGTCTTATCGGATGCTTCCGGGGATGGCCTTCTCCTTGCTCTGGTCCTTCAACTCCGTGACCATGACGCTGCTCATCAAGAGGACGCCGGCCACGCTGGCCGCATTCTGGAGGGCGCTGCGAACCACCTTGGCCGGATCGATGATGCCGGCCTTGACCAAATCGCAGTACTCACCCTTGCGGGCGTCGTAGCCGAAATTGCCGGTGTTCTCGAGAATCTGGGCGGCGACCACGGCCCCGTCGGTCCCGCTGTTTTCGGCGATCTGCCGCGTCGGAGCCTCCAGGGCCCGGGCAACGATCATCATGCCGGTTTTCTCGTCGCCGTCGGCGTTTTTCGCAGCGGCCTTGATTGGATCGACGCAACGGATCAGCGCCACACCGCCGCCGCAGACGATTCCTTCCTCCGCGGCAGCCTTGGTCGCGTGGAACGCGTCATCGACGAGGTCCTTGCGCTCCTTGACCTCCATCTCCGTCGCGCCGCCGACCCGAATCACCGCCACGCCGCCGGTCAGCTTGGCCAGGCGCTCCTGGAGCTTCTCGCGGTCGTAGTCGCTCGTGGTTTTTTCGATCTGGGCGCGAATCTGATCGGCGCGGGCCTTGATGTCGGCCTTCTTGCCGGCGCCCTGGATGATGGTGGTGGTGTCCTTCTCGACGATGATCTTGTCGGCGCGGCCGAGCTGGCTGGTTTCCAGGTTCTCGAGCTTCAGGCCGCGGTCCTCGCTGATGAACTCGCCGGCGGTGACCACCGCGATGTCGCCCATCATCGCCTTGCGGCGATCGCCGAAGCCGGGAGCCTTCACCGCACAGCACTTCAGGATGCCTCTCAGACGATTGACCACCAGGGCCGCCAAAGCCTCGCCGTCCACGTCTTCGGCGATGACCAGGAGCGGTTTGCCGGCGGTGACGACCTTTTCCAACAACGGAACGAAATCCCGAAGCGAGCTGATCTTCTTCTCGAAGATGAGCACGTAGGCGTCCTCAAGGACGCACTGCATCTCCGCGGGATCAGTGATGAAATAGGGCGAGATGAAGCCCTTGTCGAACTGCATGCCCTCGACGACGCGCTTCTCCGTCTCCAGGCTCTTGCCCTCCTCGATGGTGACCACGCCCTCGGGGCCGACCTGCTCCAGGGCCTCGGCCAGGAGCTTGCCGATCTCCTCGTCGCCGTTGGCGCTGACCGTGCCCACCTTGGTGATGTCGTCGGAGCCCTTGACCTTGATGGCCACCTTGGCGATGTAATCAACGGCGACCTGAACGGCCTTGTCGATGCCGCGCTTCAGCAGCATGGGGTTGGCCCCGGCGGCCACATTCTTGAGTCCCTCCTTGAACAGGGCTTCGGCGAGCACGACGGCGGTGGTCGTGCCGTCGCCTGCGACGTCGGAGGTCTTGCTGGCCACCTCGTTGACCATCTTGGCCCCCATGTTCTCGAAGGGCTGGGGCAGCTCGATCTCCTTGGAAACCGAGACGCCGTCCTTGGTCACGCGCGGGGCGCCCCAGGACTTTTGCAGCAGCACGTTGCGGCCTGTCGGGCCGAGCGTGACCTTCACCGCGGCGGCCAACTTGGTCAGCCCCTCGCTGACGCTCTCGCAGGCCCGCTGATCGAACAGCATTTGTTTCACAGCCATCGATTGTCCTCGTATTGCTCATGGACGGCCCGAGGCCGTCGGCATTCAACTTCCTACCTCAACGACGCGAACCCGACTCAGGCAGCCGCCATAGAACGGGCGATCACTTCTCGATAATCGCCAGCACGTCGCCCTCTTTCAGAACGGTGTACTTCTCTCCGCCGATGTCCACTTCCGTGCCGGAGTACTTGCCATAGAAGACCTCGTCGCCGACGCGGACCGACATCTTGCCGCGGTTGCCCGTGTCCAGCAGCTTGCCGGGGCCGACGGCCCGCACGGTGCCGCGAGTCGGCTTTTCCTTGGCATTGTCGGGCAGGACGATCCCGCCGGCCGTTCGCTCCTCGGCCTCGTGCTGTTCCACGACCAGTCGATCATCCAATGGTTTGATATTCAAGCGTGCCATGTTCCATTGACTCCTTATGCCTGTGCGCGATGAATCGCGATAATTCGTACCCGTCGATCTCGTCCACGACTCGGTCGGTCAAGCAGCGGCCTACATCATGTCGTCCATGCCTTCCATGTCCTCGCCCATCCCCGGGCCGTGACCGGCGTCGTCATCGTCCTTCTTCGGCTTCTCGGTTATGCAGCAGTTAGTGGACAGGAGGATGCGGGCGACGCTGCTGGCGTTCTGAAGAGCGGTGCGCACGACCTTCGTCGGATCGATCACCCCATCCTTCACCAGGTCGCCGTAGGTTTCCGTCAGGGCGTTGAAACCGAACGAGCCCGTCTTCTCGTCGACCTTGTGCATGACCACGCCGGGCTCGAAGCCCGCGTTCTTGGCGATGGTCATGATCGGGGCGGTGAGGGCGGTGCGCAGGACGCCGATGCCGGCCCGCTCATCATGATTCTTGCTCGACACCTTGTCGATCGCCGCCCGGGCCCGCAGAAGGGCCACCCCGCCGCCCGGGACGATACCCTCTTCGATCGCGGCGCGGGTCGCGTGGAGGGCGTCCTCATAGCGTGCCTTCTTCTCTTTCAGCTCGGACTCAGTGGCGGCGCCGACGAGAATCTGAGCCACCCCTCCGGAAAGCTTCGCCAGACGTTCCTGAAGTTTTTCACGGTCGTAGTCGCTGGTCGTGGCCTCGATCTCCTTGCGGATCATTTCGATTCGGCCGGTGATGTCCTTGGATGACCCGGCCCCTTCAATGAGGGTGGTGTTGTCGGCGTCGATGTGAATCTTCTTGGCCTGACCCAGGTCGTTGATGGTCACGCCGTCGAGTTCGATGCCCAGGTCCTTGAAGATGGCCTTGCCGCCCGACAACACGGCGATGTCCTCCAGCATGGCCTTGCGGCGATCGCCGTAGCCGGGGGCCTTCACCGCCGCCACCTGAAGGATGCCCCGAAGTTTGTTGACCACGAGCGTGGCCAGTGCCTCGCCCTCGATATCCTCGGCGATGATCAACAGGGGCCGCTTGGTCTTCGCCACCTTCTCCAACAGCGGCACCAGCTTGGTGACGCTGCTGATCTTCTCCTCATAGACCAGGACAAAGGCCTTCTCCAATACGGCCTCCATCTCGTCGGGATTGGTGACGAAGTGCGGCGAGAGATAGCCTCGGTCGAACTGCATGCCCTCGACCACTTCGACCGTCGTCTCCAGGCTCTTGCCCTCCTCAATGGTGATGACGCCGTCCTTGCCGACTTGCTTGAAGCAGTCCGCCAGCCGCTCGCCGACCTCGCGGTCGTTGTTCGCCGAAATCGAGGCCACGCGGACGATGTCCTCCACGTTCTTCGCATCCGTCTTGACCGGGCGCGACTGCTCCTTTAGCGCCTCGACCACGGCGGCGACCGCCTTCTCGATGCCGCGGTTCAGGGCCATCGCATCGCAGCCCGCGGCTACGTTCCTCAGGCCCTCCTTGAAAATTGCCTCTGCCAGGACTGTCGCGGTCGTGGTGCCGTCACCGGCGGCGTCCGAGGTCTTGCTCGAAGCCTCCTTCACCAACTGGGCCCCAAGGTTTTCGTACTTGTTGCCCAGCTCGATCTCCTCGGCGACAGTGACGCCGTCCTTGGTGATCGTTGGCGCGCCCCAGCCCTTGTCCAAGATGGCCGTGCGCCCTCGGGGGCCGAGCGTCGCCTTAACCGCCGCGGAAAGCTTCTCCACGCCCGCCAGCAATGCGGATCGGGCATCCTCGTTGAACGTCAGTTGCTTGGCACCCATCGGTATTGGCCTCCTGGTTGTGGGGTGATCAGGGTTTGCGCTCGTTAATCGTGTCCGGCTTTGGTTAGGACTGCTGTCTCCGCCAGACGGGTTCGGTCTCCAGCGGGCAAGGGACTCTCCGATAGAGGAGTAGGCAAGAGCTGTGCCCGAGAATGTTCTGACCCAAATGCAACCTATTTATTTGTCAAATAGATGGTTACAAGTAAGTGGCGGGTCGGTCTTTAGCCTGGCTCCCTGCCACTCCGGCAGCAGCCTCTTCCCCGCCCTGCCGTTGTGGCGGATCGACTCCAACTGGCTAGGCCCGGGCGGCACATGAAAACCGCGATGACATCGCCGGGTTGAACCACGAGCCGCCGGGTTGAACTACGAGCCGCCGGGTTGAACCCGGCGGCTCATTGCACAAATGTTCGCCAACGAGCGTCGGGTCATTTCCCGCGTGACCAACGAGCGGCGGGGCTTGTCCCCGCCGTGATCTGCACCCAACCCCAAACGCCGACAACCCGGTAATCGTGGTTTCCCCGTCGGGATAAAAAACTGATGAGGGTCGGGCGCGGTCCTTACCACGCGAAGTGGGCAAATGCCTTGTTGGCGTCGGCCATGCGGTGGACGTTGTCGCGAGTGGTCATGGCCGCGCCGGTGCGGTTGAAGGCGTCCAGGAACTCCGCGGCCAGACGCTGCTCCATCGGCCGGCCCTTCTTGCCGCGGGCGGCTTCGAGAATCCAGCGGATGGCCAGGGACTGGCTTCTGCGCGAATTGACCGGCATGGGGACCTGGTAGTTGCTGCCGCCGACGCGCCGGCTGCGAATCTGGATGTTCGGGCGGACGTTGTTGACGGCCGTCTCGAAGACCTCGATCGGCGGCACGTCGGTGACCTTTTTGGAGACGCGATCCAAGGCGTCGTAAAGAATCTGCTGGGCGACGGACTTCTTGCCGCTCAGCATCATGCAGTTGACGAACTTCGCCGCCAGCCGGCTGCCGTACTTCGGGTCTGGTCGAAGCTGCTCGCCGGACTTGGTCCACTTCTTGAAGGCCATTTAGAGGTTCCTCGCCATCACGCTTTGCGGCGCTTTGTCCCATACTTGCTGCGCGACTTGTTCCGCCGGACGCCGAATTTGTCCTGGTCCTCGACGCTGGCACAATCCAAGACGCCGCGGACGATGTGGTACCGGATGCCCGGCAGGTCGCGCACGCGGCCGCCCCGGACGAGCACGATCGAGTGCTCCTGAAGGTTGTGGCCGATGCCGCCGATGTAGGCGGTCACCTCACGGCCGTTCGACAGGCGGACGCGGGCCACCTTCCGAAGGGCGGAGTTCGGCTTCTTCGGCGTCATGGTTTTGACGATCAAACAAACGCCGCGCTTCTGCGGGCTTAGGTCCAGGTCTTTGGACTTGGACTTGCGCCGCTCGGCCCGTCTCGGTCGTGCACAAAGCTGGTTAATCGTCGGCATTCAGTCCTACACTCCGAATGTTGTCGCCTTTGTGGCGAGTCGAAACCGGACATTCTACGGTGGGTTTCGCCCAGCGGTCAACCCGCGTTGGCCGGCTCCTCAGCGCCATCCAAATCGCCCTCTGTCTCCGCTGACGCGGCCGCACCTTCCGCCTCCTCGCCGACGAGAACGCCTTCGGCCGAGCCCTCGGTGTCGCCGGAATCGCCGTCGACCCGCGCACCAGCCGCCGCCTCGTCGCCTTCCTCTTCTGGCGCGGGCGGCCCGACAAGCTGCGGCATGCGCACCTCGGTGGGCTGTTCTTCGATCGGCTCTCCAACGTGCTCGAGAGGCAGATCGTGGTGATCGCGGAAGGCGGTTCCAGCCGGGATCAGGTGGCCGAGGATCACATTTTCCTTCAAACCGGTAAGACGATCGACGGCGCTGCTCAGGGCGGCCTCGGTCAGGACCTTCGTCGTTTCCTGGAAGCTTGCGGCGGAGAGGAACGACTCGCACTGCAAGGCGGCCTTCGTGATGCCGAGCAGCACAGTCGCACCGGTGGCGGGCTTGGGCTTGCGGCCTTTGGCCGGCGCTTTGCCGGCCTCCTCGAGAGCCTCGTTGGCGGCGGTCAGCGTCTCCTTGAGGACCACCTCGCCTTCGGCGTACTTCGAGTCGCCGGGGTCGGAGATTTTGACGCTCTTGGCCAATCGCTCGTTCTCCCCCCGGAAGCGGAACTTGTCGATGACCTCGCCCGGCAGCAGGGTCGAATCGCCGGGCTGCTCTACTTTCACCTTGCGCAGCATCTGGTTGATGATGGTCTCGATGTGCTTGTCGTTGATGCCCACGTTTTGCGAGCGATAGACGGACTGGACCTCGTAGAGCAGATAGTTCTGGAGCGACTCCTCGCCCTTGATCGCCAGGATGTCGTGGGGGACGAGCGGTCCGTCGCAGAGCGGGTCGCCCGCCTCGACACGGTCGCCGGCGTGCACCAACAGATGCTTGTCCTGCGGAACGTGGTGGTCTCGAGCCTCGAGGTCCTTGCTGTCCGGGTGGACGACGATGGTCATCTTGCCTCGGCGTCGATCACTGCGGATTTCGACAGTGCCCGAGATTTCCGCCATGACCGCAGGTTCCTTGGGCTTGCGAGCCTCGAATATCTCCGTCACGCGGGGCAGGCCGCCTGTGATGTCCTGGGTGCCGGCGAGCTCTCGCGGCCTGCGGGCCAGAAGCCAACCGGCCTTGACCTGGTCACCCTCCGCGACCTCGATGCGGGCCTTGGCCGGCAGATAGTGATATTCGAGAATCTTGCCGTCCTTGTCCTCGATGATGATCTGGGGATTCTTGTCGCCGCGATGCTCGACGACGACGTACTTCGACGCCCGTCCCTCCGTCTCCAACCGGACGGTCTCGCCTTCGATCACGTCCTGGAACCGGATGAAGCCGGAGGCCTCGGCCAGAATCGGCGTCAAGTGCGGATCCCAGGTGGTGATGACGGTCCGGGCCTTGACCGCCTCTCCGTCGGCGACCATCACACGCGCCCCGTACGGCACCTTGTAGCGCTCGAGCTCGCGCCCCTTCTCATCGTTGATGGCGATCTCGCCATTGCGCTTCAGGACGATGTAGGAGACGTGCTTGGTCTCCGGGTCCTCCAAGGCGACGGCGTTCAGCTCGTGGAACTTGATGACCCCGGCGCTGGCGCATTTGATGTCGTTCTCGATGACGCTGCGGCTGGCGACACCGCCGGTGTGGAAGGTCCGCATGGTGAGCTGCGTGCCGGGCTCTCCGATCGACTGGGCGGCGATGATCCCCACGGCCATGCCGGCCTCGACCAGTCGTCCGGTCGCCATGTCGACGCCGTAGCAACGCCCACAGACGCCCAACGTGCTCTCGCAGGTCAGGGGGCTGCGGACCCGAATGGTCTCCAGCCCCAAGCCGCCCTCGGCGGGGGCGCTCTCGATGCGCCGGGCGATCTCAGTCGTGATGATCTCATTTTCCTTCACGACGATCTCGTCGGTAACGGGGTGGCGGATCGTGTCACGGGCGATGCGCCCGATGATCGACTCGGCCAAGGAGATGTCTACTTCCTCGCCTTTGTAAAGCACCCCCTTGGTGATGCCGTTGATCGTCCCGCAATTCTCGGTGGTGACGATCACGTTTTGGGCGACGTCGGCCAGCTTGCGCGTCAGGTAACCGCTGTCCGCGGTCTTGAGAGCGGTGTCGGCCAGTCCCTTGCGGGCGCCGTGGGTCGAGCTGAAGTACTCGAGCACGCTCAGGCCCTCGCGGAAATTGGCCTTGATCGGCGTCTCGATGATCTCGCCGGACGGCTTGGCCATCAACGCTCTCATGCCTGCGAGTTGCCTGATCTGATCCACGCTGCCGCGGGCGCCCGAGTCGGTCATGAGATAAATCGGATTAAGGTAGCGCCGGACCCCGGACTCCTCCGCCGTGGCGTAGCGCATCTCCGGGTCGCGGTAGTCGTTCTTGAGGCCGGCCATCATGGCCTCGGTGACGGCCTCGCGGACATGGACCCAAATGTCGATCAGGGCGTTGTAGCGTTCCATGTCGGTGATCGCCCCCTGCTGAAACGCCCGGGAGATGCGATCGACCTTTTTCTGGGCCTCGTCGATGATGCCTTTTTTCTTCTCGGGGATGCGCATGTCGGTCAGGCCGAAGGAAAGACCGGCAAGCGTGCTCCGCTTGAAGCCTAGCTCCTTGATGCGGTCGAGCAGATCGATGGTCTCGGCGCGGCCGAGCAGCGCGTAGCAATCGGCGATGACCCGGGCAGCGCCCTTCTGGCTGAGCGGATAGTTATAGAAGGGCATCTGCCGTGGCAGGATGTCGTTGAACAACAGCCGGCCGACGGTGGTGGTGATGATCTTGTTCGCCGGGACCGGGACGGCACGCTTCTTCTGGCCTTCGACCATCTGGTTGCGATCGATGCGCACCCGGACGTACTCGTGGATGCCCACCTTGCCCAGTTCGTAGGCGAAAATGGCCTCGACGGGGGCGGAGTAGCTGCGCTTGGCGTTCGCCGGGTTGCCCGAAGTGTGGTCGCAGGTCAAATAGAAGACGCCCATGACGATGTCCTGGCTGGGCGACATGATGGGCGAGCCGCTGGCGGGGCTGAAGATGTTGTTGGTTGACATCATCAGCACATGGGCCTCGACCTGGGCCTCGATGGAGAGCGGCAGGTGGACCGCCATCTGGTCCCCGTCGAAGTCGGCGTTGAACCCCTTGCAGACCAGGGGATGAATACGGATCGCGTTGCCCTCGACCAGCACCGGCTCGAAGGCCTGGATGCCCATGCGGTGGAGCGTCGGGGCTCGATTCAACAAGACCGGGTGCTGGTAGATGACCTCCTCGAGGATGTCCCAGATGATCTGGTCGCGGCGCTCCAGCATCTTCTTGGCGCTCTTGATGGTGTCGGCGTATCCACGCTCCTTGAGCTTGCGGATGATGAAGGGCTGATAGAGTTCCAGGGCGATCTTCTTGGGCAGGCCGCACTGGTGCAGGTGGAGCTCGGGCCCGACTACAATCACGCTGCGCGCCGAATAATCGACCCGCTTGCCCAGCAGGTTTTCGCGGAAGCGGCCCTGCTTGCCCTTGATCATGTCGGTCATGCTCTTGAGGGGGCGGTTCGACGATCCAAGGACCGGTCGGCGGCAGCGGCCATTGTCGAATAGGGCGTCCACCGCCTGCTGGAGCATGCGCTTCTCGTTGCGGATGATGACTTCCGGGGCGTTAAGATCGATCAGTTTCTTAAGGCGGTTGTTGCGGTTGATGATACGGCGGTAGAGGTCGTTGAGATCGCTGGTGGCGAAATTGCCGCTGTCGAGAAGCACCAGCGGGCGCAGGTCGGGCGGAATCACCGGGATGACGTCAAGAATCATCCAGGTGGGGTCGTTGGAACTGTGGCGCAGATTCTCGACGATCTTCAGCCGCTTGGAGAGGTCCTTGACCTTTTGCTTGCTGTTGGTGTTGTGGATGGCCTCGCGGAGCGACTCGCCTAGCACCCGCAGGTCCAACTTGCCCAGCAGCGACTTGACGGCCTCGGCGCCGATCTGGGCCTCGAAATTGTCGCCGTACTTGCTGAGGGCGCTGCGATACTCCTCCTCGGAGAGGATCTGACAGGGCTTGAGGGGCGTGTCCTTGGGTTCGGTGACGACGTACTCCTGGAAGTAAATCACCTTCTCCAGGTCCGAGGTCTTCATGTCCAAGAGGGCCCCCAGCCGCGAGGGCATGGCCTTGAAAAACCAGATGTGAACGATGGGCGCCGCCAGGTTGATGTGGCCCATGCGCTTGCGCCGGACGCGGCTGTGGGTCACCTTGACGCCGCACCGGTCGCAGATCATCCCCTTGTGCTTCGTGCCCTTGTACTTGCCGCAGAAACATTCCCAGTCGCGCTCGGGGCCGAAGATGCGCTCGCAGAACAGGCCGTCCTTTTCGGCGCGGTAGGTCCGGTAGTTGATCGTCTCGGGCTTGCGCACCTCGCCGTACGACCATGAGCGGATGTCGTTCGGAGATGCCAGGGAGATCTTCACCGAGCCGTAGTCGTTCACCCTGTCGTAGATGCTGTCAGCCATATGCGCTTAACCTCGATTCCGCATCCAATCTCGATCCGCGGCAGGCCACGAGGGCCCAGTGCCGCGGCACTCAATTCGTCGACGCCGGTACCTTTCCGGTCCGCTGCCCGCCGGCCCCGCCCCGACCTGAAAGGGTTTTCACCTCCAGTGTCATGGGCACGACCCCGGCAGCTCGCTTGAAGCCCAACTCCTCGCAAAAATCCACTTCGGTGCCGTAGGCCGCGGCGTCGATTCGCTCGCAGCCCATGTCGGACAGCGCCGACAAAACCAGGTCCGCCATCTGCTTGGCGATCCCGAATTGGTCGTGCTCGATCCGTCCGTCGATGTGGGTCACCGCCCCAGGACCCTGTCGGGCCGGGTCCAGCTTGCACTCCGTGAGGTATCCTCGCACGCCGTCGGCCACGCCGCGGGCGATGCCGATGAGATGACCGTCAGGATCTCGGGCCGTGACGAAGCAGACGGAGTTGTCCACCATCTTCGAGAGCTTATCCACCGATTGAGGCATCATGCTGCCCTGCGCGTCATAGAACGCCTTCAGCTCGATTAAGTCGATCGAACCCACAATCTCGCATTTGATGCCGTCCATCTCCCGGCTCCCATTCGATGTCCCGCAATCCGCGTCCTCGATCGCCGCGCGGACCTCGGCCCTAAGGCTCCAAAATTCCTCAGATCAGTTTGCCCTTGTCGAGCTGGATGTTCATGCCCAGCCCGCGAATCTCGTTGCACAAGACGTCGAAGGAAACCGGCGTGCCGGCTTCCAGCCGGTTCTCGCCCTTGACCATGGCTTCGTAAATCTTGGTGCGGCCCTCGACGTCGTCGGACTTGACGGTCAGCAATTCCTGGAGAATGTAAGCGGCGCCGTAGGCCTCCAGGCCCCAGACTTCCATCTCTCCGAATCGCTGGCCGCCGGTTCGGGCCTTGCCGCCGAGCGGCTGCTGGGTGATCAGCGAGTAAGGTCCGGTGGCCCGGGCGTGGATCTTGTCATCAACCAGGTGATGCAGCTTCATCATGTAGATGAAGCCGACGGTCGTGGGCTGGTCGAAGCGGTCGCCGGTGCGTCCGTCGTATAGGTTGATCTTCCCGCCGTAGGGCATCTTGCAGAGAAGCAACTCGTTCTTGGCGGCGTTCTGGATGGCCTTCTCATTGTTCGCCAGCTTCTCGACGCGATCATTGGCTTCGGCGACGGCCTGATGAAGCTCGGACTCCCGACAACCGTCGAAAACCGGCGTGATGGCCTGGAAGCCGAGTATCTTCGCGGCCCAACCCAGGTGGGTCTCCAGAATCTGCCCGACGTTCATGCGCGACGGCACGCCGAGCGGGTTGAGCATGATGTCGATGGGGGTGCCATCCTCCAGGAACGGCATGTCCTCGACCGGCAATATCTTGGCGATGACGCCCTTGTTGCCGTGGCGGCCGGCCATCTTGTCGCCGACCGAGAGCTGGCGCTTGGTGGCGATGTAGACCTTGACCATCTCCAAAACGCCCGAGGGAAGCTCGTCGCCTCGCTTGATCTGGGCAATCTTGCGTTCCCGCTCTTCGATCTGTTCCTGAATTTTCGGCCAATACCGCTCGAAGATGGGTTCGCACTCGGGCCGCTTGGAGGCGGGCTTGATCCACTTCAGATCGAAGGCCCAGTTGTTGGGCTCGCCGATCTGCTCCATGACGACGTCGGCGAGATCGCTCCTGCCGACGAGCTGTTTTGTGTTGGGATCGACGATCTGCTGCCCGACCACCGCCTCGATCTCCTCGATCATCTTGCGGAAGATGGCGATGGTTCGGATGTTGCTGATGTTCTTGTATTCCTTGATCCTCTTTTGCACGAGGCGCTTTTGTTCGTCCGACAGGTGGGTCCGTCGGCTGAAGCGCTTGGTGTCGATGACGATGCCGGAGATGCCGCTGGGGACTTCGAGCGAATCGTTCTTCACGTCCTCGCCCGCCCTGCCGAAGATCGCGTGCAGGAGCTTTTCCTCGGGCGACAGCTCGCTCTTGCTCTTGGGCGAGACCTTGCCGACCAGAATATCCCCCGGCTTGACCTCCGTCCCGACGCAAATCACGCCGTCCTCGTCGAGGCTTTGCAGGGCCCGCTCGGAAACATTGGGAATGTCCCTCGTGAACTCCTCTCGCCCGAGCTTCGTCTCGCGAATCTCGATGTCGTGCTCTTCGACGTGGATGCTGGTGAAGGTGTCGTTCTGGACCAACCGCTCGGAAATCAGAATGGCGTCCTCGAAGTTGTACCCGTCATAGGTCATGAAAGCGACCAGCACGTTCCTGCCCAGGGCCAGCTCGCCATGCGTGCAGGCCGGGCCGTCGGCGATGATCTGCCCGGCCATGACCTTCTGGCCGAGCGAAACGATGGGCGTCTGGTTCAGGCAGGTTCGCTCGTTGAGCCCCTGAAACTTCCGCAGCTCGTACTCCTCCGTGTTGTCCAGGACGATGCGCGTCGCGTCGACGAAGGTGACGGTCCCGTCCTTCCTCGCGTGCACGACCATGCCGCTGTTGTCAGCGACGATCCGCTCCATGCCCGTGGCCACCACCGGCGGCTCGGTGACCAGAAGCGGCACGGCCTGGCGCTGCATGTTCGATCCCATGAGGGCGCGATTGGCGTCGTCGTGCTCCAGGAACGGGATCAACGAGGCGGAGACGCCGACGGTCTGCTTCGGCGAGATGTCGATGTATTCAATGTCCTTGCCCCCCACCATGGCCAGGTCGCCGCGGATGCGGGCCATGATGTGGTCGCCCAAGACCTTGCTCGTCTTCGGATCGACCGCGTCCGGCGGGGCCAACACCGATTTCATCTCCTCGTCGGCCCGCAGGAATTCGTACCCGCCGTTGACCGAGCTGCTCTTGTCGACCTTTCGGTACGGCGTGATGAGGAAGCCGTACTCGTCCACCGTCGAATAGATGCTCAGCGAGGCGATGAGGCCTATGTTGGTGCCTTCCGGGGTCTCGATCGGGCAGATGCGGCCGTAGTGGCTGATGTGCACGTCGCGGACCTCGAAGCCGGCCCGCTTGCGGTTCAGGCCGCCGGGGCCCAGGGCCGATAGCCGGCGCTCGTGGGTCAGTTGGCTCAGGGGGTTCGTCTGATCGACCACCTGCGAAAGCTCGCCGCGGCCGAAGAAAAACTCGATGGCCCCGGAGATGGCCTTGGAGTTGATGAGCTCGGCGATCTTCCCGAGCTGGTCCGGGTCCTTCATGCTCATGCGCTCCTGGACCGTGCGGCGGAGCTTGAGGAACCCCTTGCGAATCTCGTCGCAGGCCAGTTCGTCGATGGTGCGAAGACGCCGATTGCCCAGGTGATCGATGTCATCCTCGGCGACGATGACGCGCGTCTGCCGCCAGCCGTACTCGTGGACGTTACCGACGGAAAGCAGGTCGGCCTGACCGTGGCGCTGCATGAGTTGGGCGACGCTCTCGAAAGTGTCGAAGACGATGTGCTTGGCAGACGCCCCGAACAACTCCTTCCATTCCGCCTCGACCTGGGCCTCGCTGTCGGCCATGGCCTTCTTGGAAGTGGCCTCGTCAAAGGTGTAGATGGTGCCGGGCAGAGGGTAGTAGTTCATGAATTCGAGTTGGGCCAGATCGGCGCCGGCGGTCTTCTCCATCGCCAAAAAGCTCTCGAACGCCTCTAGAAGCCTTGAGGCCCGCGTGCGGATGGAGGCCACGACATAGTCGCGGGACAGCTTGGTCACCTCGGAATCGCGGTCCTGCTTGGTGCGGCCGAGGATCGGACGCATGACGTTCAGATCAATCGACGACGTGGGCGCCCACTCGGTCGGTGTATCCGAGAGGCTCCGAACCTGGCGATGCAGCTCGGCCACAACATCTGAAGGCATAAGCTTCTTGCGGCCGTCTCGGATTGAATCGAGCTCGCCGAGCACGACGCCGCTCTTCGGATCCTTCACGAGCTGGCCCTTGGACTGGTACGCGCCGATCTGCGCCGACAGCTCCCGCGCCCAGCGGAGGGCGCATAGCTCAAAGGGCAGACGCCGCGGCACGGAAAAGCCGACCCGCTCCTGGCTGCGCAGGTCTAGGAGATATCGCAGGCAAGCAGTGAAGTCCGCGACCGTCAGGGTGTTCAACGAGGTGGGAAGCGACAAGCCGAACTTTCGATTGATCCGAAACCGCCCGACCCGGCCGAGTCGATAACGGTTGGAATCGTAAAATTTCTCGTGAAAGAGCTTGACCGCCTTGTCGAGCTGGGCGGGATTGCCCGGCCGCAGGCTCTTGTAGATTCGCATGAGGGCGTCCTCGTGCGAACGGCAATTGTCCTCCGCCAGGGTGTTCAGGATCAATGGGTCGGTCACGTGATCGATGACCTCAAGCTGCTTGAGGCGGCCGGCCTGAATCTTGCCCAGGGCGTCGCCGATCTGGCAGCCCGCCCGAACCAGTGGCTCCGCTTCCGTCGAGGCCTCGGCGCCTTCGGCCGGCACGTCGGTGACCACGTACATGTCGGCGCGCAGGCTGCCGACGCGGACGACCTTGGTCTCGTAGAAGGCCCGAATGATGTCGGCGTCGGCACCGAACATCGGATCCATGGCCCGAAGGAAGCAGGTGGCCGGAATCTTGCTGGATTGGTCGATCCGGACCGCCAGGACGTCCTTGCGGGTGATGTTGATTTCGATCCAGCTTCCCCGGTCGGGGATGATGCGGCAGGCGTGCAGCGGCCGGTCGGCCTCGAGCGTTTCCTTGATGAAGTCCACGCCAGGTGAGCGGTGGAGTTGGGAGACGATCACGCGTTCGGCGCCGTTAATGATGAACTCGCCGCCGCCGATCATGATCGGGATGTCGCCGAGGTAGATCCGATCCTCGAAGATCTCGTCCTTGTCCTTTCGCGTCAGCTTGACGCGCACGCGCAGCGGCATGCCGTAGGTGAGCCGGAGCTGCCGGCATTCGTCCGGGGTGTACCGCGGCTTGCCGAGCGAATAGTCCAGGTACTCCAGGATGATGTTCTCGTCGTAGCTGCTGATCGGAAAAACTTCTCGCAGGAGGCCTTCGAGACCCGTAGGGGTGCGCGAGGCAGGCGGCGTGTCGGCCTGGAGGAATCGCTTGTAGGACCCGACCTGAATCTCGATCAGGTTCGGGATGGGCATGGCATCCCCGATCTTGCTGAAGCTGCGAATCTGTTTCTCGGCGAGCATCAATGACCCTTCCTGTTCAAAGGAGAAGAACCCGAACAAGGCGACGGAGCCCTACGCGGCGTGTGCCGGCGCGCGGAATATGCCTGGATGACGCCTCGTCCCACAATCGAGGACGAAGAAGATTCGGTCGAAAACGGAGACGTCATCGACTCAGGCGCGGTTGAACCGTCGTTGATACCAGGGGACTTTCCCCCGCGGAGGCCATCTCTCCTCGAGCCAACCAGTCCCACACCCGATCGGCCAGTTTCCGCCCCCGCAGCGGAGAACCCTCCAGTATAGGACGATGCTGCGGGATTGCCAGGAAAAAATGGATGCAGCGATCAGTTTCGCGCAAGCCTCCTTACTATGCACCTAACAGCTTGTGAATAATTGTGTTATGTCGCCTCATGGGACTGCGGAATTCGGCCAGCGCTACCCGCTGCCCCTGGCACATCCTCGGCCACACCCGTCCTGGACGTTTGTCACTCTCGCCTCATGTACCTTCGGATCGAACACCAGGTGCCTGTATCAGTCAAGGGAAGATCGGGATGGCATGATTGCGTCGGGGATGGAGCGTGGGGCAGCCGAATCGTGCGATCGACTCGAGGAACTTCTTCTTACGCTGGCGTGAACCGTGAATGCCCATACCAATCGATCGAGGAGATCACTGATGAGCGACAAGGCAACTCTGAAGGTAACGACGCCCAGCGACCGCGAGATCGTAATGACCCGCGTCTTCGACGCCCCGCACCGCATGGTCTGGGAGGCCATGACCAAGCCCCCCACTCACGCCGACGCGCCGCTGTAACGCCGCAGTCCGTAGCGCCAGAAGCGATTGGAGATGAACAGCAGCACGGCGGCGATCAGAAAGGCCCACAGCGGCGCGCCAGCCGGCATCTTGTCCGCGTCGCCAAGCAGCGCCCCGGCGGGAAACGTCGTGATAAAGGCCAGCGGGACGAGAAAGGTGAGCGTCCACTGCACCCACTCGCGGTAGATCATGATCGGGAAGCGGCCGGCCTCGAAGACGTTCCAGAAGACCATCTCGATGTTCTGCACGCGCACGAACCAAAAGCACAAGGTCCCGAGCATCAGCCAGACGGCATAGACGATCAAGAAGCCCGCCGAAACCATGGCGACAAAGAGCATCGCCTCGCGCGCGGGGATGCGGCTGGTCAGGTCCAGGCAGCCGTAGATCGCCACGGCCGCGCCGAGCAGCACGTCGATGACGCGATAGGGGACGACCTCGCGGATGCTGGCGAGGAACTGTGCGTTGACCGGCCGCATGAGCAAAAAGTCCAGGCTGCCGTCGCGGATGTCCTCGAGGAGCTTCCTCATGTTGGGGACGATGCAGATGCGGATGCCGCCGGCCACCATGCGATAGACCCCGACGAGCACCAGCATGTGCTGCCATTGCCAGCCCCGGACCACGGTGGTGTTGTTGAAGATGATCCATACGCCGATCAGTTCTGAGGCCAGGTGCATGATCGAGACGACGGCGCGCATGGCCATCTCGACCCGGTACGCGGCCATGTTCTGGATGCTCACGCGCAGAAAGACCAGCATCAGCTTCAACGGGCGCAGGCTCATAGGCGCTCGGGTGTCCATGCTCATCCGCTCACCGCCGTGTATCGCTTGACCGCGGCGGCCCAACCAAACCGAAAGGCGACGACGATGCCCGCCAGCCACGCCAATTGGCAGGCGATGCCCCCCAGGGCCTCGGCCGGCTCGACGATCTGCCCCATGAGGAGCCGCGCGGGAAAATCGAACATCCATCGAAACGGCAGCACGGCGGCGATGGGGGACAGGATCGCGGGCAGCGCAGCCAACGGAGCGAACCGTCCGCCGAAAAGGACGCCCACGCCGAAATAGGTCTCACCGATGGCGTCGAGCCTCGGCGACCAGAACGCGACCAATGCCACGACGTATCCCAGCAGGAAGTTCAAGAGCCCGGCCAGGACGGTGGCCACGATGCCGAGCGTGAGCTGCCACGCGCCGGCGGTGAAGGTCGGCTTAATGATCCAAAAGAAGATGGCCCACATCGGCGCGACGAAGGCCAATGTGGTGATCTTGTAGGAGAGGTTGGTCGCCAGCGCGTCCCAGATGGGGAGGATCGGCCGGAGGAGCATCGCCGAGAGGCGGCCGCTGCGGATGAAGTAGCCCAGCTCGTAGGCGTCCCAGGCCGTCGTGAGATGGCCGACGATCATGATGCAGAAGTAATAGGCGGCGAACTGGCCGCGGTCGAAACCGGCCACGGTCTTGTCCGCCTGGCTCTCCGCCGCCGCGCTCCACATGGCATAAAGCACCGCGGGGTTTACGAGACCCCAGACGGCCCACAAAAGAATCTCGCCGCGGTATTGCAGCATCACTCCGATCGCCGCCCGCAGAAACGCCAGGAAGGATCGCAGGATGATGGTCACTAGGCGCTCCCGGCATCGCCATCGGTGGACGAGGCCGACTCGGCGGCTGGCCGGCCGCCGCCGAACGCTCGGGCGATCACGTCTTCGATCGGAGGGTCTTGGATGGTGAGGTCGAGGATGGGCAGGTCGGACAGGAGCCGTTCGGCGATGAGCGGCGCGGAGCGCTTGGGGACCCGCAACTCAACCTTGCGGCCCTCGCGGACCAGCACCTCGCCGAGCGAGGCGAAGTCGTAGCCATCGAGTTCGCGGTCCAGGTCGATGCGGATGACCTTGAAGGGGGCCAGGCGCGCGGACAACTCCTCGAGGGCCCCGTCGAACAGGATGCGGCCGTGGTCGATGACGATGATCCGCTTGCATAGGGCGGTGACGTCGGCCATGTAGTGGCTGGTGAGGATGATCGTGGCCCCGTACCTGCGGTTGTAGGTGGAGATGAATTCGCGGATGCGGGCCTGCATGGTGATGTCCACGCCGATCGTCGGCTCGTCCAAGAAAAGCACCTGGGGACGATGCAGCAGCGAGACGCAGATTTCGCACTTCATCCGCTCGCCGAGCGACAGCGATCGGGCCTGCTTTTTGATGAGGTCGCCCAATTCCAGCAGATCGACAAGCTCCTTGAGGCTCGCCTGGTACTGCTCCTTGGGGATGGCATAGACCGCGGCGTGGACGAGGAACGAATCCACCACGGGCAGGTCCCAGTGAAGCTGGCTCCGCTGGCCCATGAGCATGCTGATCCGCTGGAGGTATCCCGAATCGCGCCGCCAAGGCACATAGCCCATCACCTGGGCCTTGCCGTCGTTGGGGTGGAGCAGGCCCGAGAGCATCTTCAGCGTCGTGGTCTTGCCGGCGCCGTTGGGGCCCAGGAAGCCGACGATCTCGCCCTGCTCGACCGTGAAGCTCACGTGGTCCACGGCGCGGACCTCCCGCATCGAGCGGCGCAGCACGCTTCGCAAGGAAGCCCAAAGACCCGCCTCTCGCTCCGGCACGCGAAAGGTCTTGGAGAGGTTGTTCACTTCGATCTGAGGCATGGGTGAACCACGGGGGCCTGAGACTGGAGATATTAGTGGATTCCGGTCGAGGCCGCATGTCGGCCGCCGGCCGACTACTTCGCGGGGGTGGACGCGGCGAGGGCCCGCTCGACTTGGGTTTTAAGGTTGCGATAGTCGCGGCGAAGCGCGAGGCTGGAGTTAAGGCGGATCGCCTCGTCCAGCCGCCGCTTGGCTTGGTCCCAGCGCCTCATGGTGATGTCCTCCTCCGCCTGGGAGACCAGGAGCTTCGCTCGATCTTCGTTGGACATCTGGGGGTTGGTTTCCTCGGCCATGTAGGTCGCGACGTAACGGACAAGAAAGACGCTGCCGACGACTCCCCCGCCCAACAGGACGGTGATCGCGGCGTACTTGAACACGAAGGTGCCGAAGACCATACCGAAGGCGTCGGCGATCTTGGTGAAGATGGTTCGCCGTTTGGGCTTGATCTCGGCGAATTGGCCCTTTTTCTTCGCCTCATCGGCCTTCCCGGCCGAGCGGCCGGTCAACTGGTCGTAACTGTCGATCAGCTTGTTGTGCTCGGCCTTATAGGCGGCCTCCTCCTCGGCGGTCATCTGCTTTTTCTTCTGGGCTTCCTGGAACTTCAATAGAGCGGCCTGCTCGTCGATCTTCGGCGGCGCGGAGCTTCTTGCGGCAGCGGGCGCTTCCCCGATGCGCAGCGGGCCCTTGCAGGCGGGACAGCGCACGCTCTTGCCGGCCAGCTCGTCCTTCACCTTGAATTGTTTGCCGCATCGGCATGAGACGGCGATGGCCATGAGAATCGCTCCGCTTACGCAGCCGAATCATCGTGGGTGCGTCGGCCCAGATCACTGCCGTAAAGGCCGAGAGATTATTGGCCCGGTCCGCGTGGATGACAAGGCTGCGGCTCCTCGTCCGATAGACTCCGCCGGTGACTCTCGGGCGCCTTGCCGCGGCCGAATAAACGTGTGGCCCACGATGATCCTTCATGGCCGTCGGCCGAATCGGGTGCACCGCTGGCCGGCGCAGGTACTGATACAGTTCGCCAAGGAGAAACACACAGCCCAGGGCGGCTGCGCCCCATCTAACTGAATAAGTACCGAGGCGCACGCTCGCACTTGACCTGCGCCCGCCGCTACGTACCATCGCCGACATGCCTCCTAGCGACAAATCGAGCGCGGCGGCGCGCGGCATGACGCTCGTCGAGATGGTCATCGTCGTGTGCGTCCTCGGCATGGGCCTGTTCGCCCTGGTCGGATGGATGGGCGGCGTGAGGCAGGACGCTCGGCGCGATCTGGCGGTCCGCCTGCTCTCCGAACTCGATAAGGCCCTCGCGCGATACCACCGATCCGAAGGGCGCTACCCGTCATCGCCGGGTCCGCACTCCGCCACTTGGGCTACCGTGACCCTCTTGGACCATGACCGCACCCGGCCCATCCTCGAGGCCCTGCCCGCGTCGATCTGGCGCGGCCCAGGCCGACGCACGCTGGTCGACCCCTGGGGAACGGCCCTGCGCTATCTCTCCGAGGAATCGGGCTCGCCCTTCGTCAAGGCCAACAACGGCATGCCGGTGTTCGTCTCGGCGGGTCCCGACAAGGATTTCGGCGACCAAGATCCGGCCGGGCTCGGTGACAACCTCCGCAGCGACGATCCGGGCCCGGACGGTTTCAGGCTGCATCACGTACTCCGCGACTCGTTGGCCCCGGAGGAGAGCCGCGATGGCGAAGAAGACCATCGATGAAATCGACGTTCAGGGCCGCAGGGTGCTGATGCGTGTCGATTTTAACGTGCCGCTGGCCGACGGCGAGATCACCGACGATCGGCGCATTGAACAAGCTCTGGGGTCGATCCGGTCGGTCATAGATCGCGGGGGAAAGCTGATCCTGATGAGCCATTTGGGACGCCCTGCCGGCACTGGCCCCGAGGCCGAGTTCAGTCTCCAGCCCGTTGCGCGGCGACTCGGCAAACTGTTGGGGCGAAGCGTTGGATTCTGCGGGGCGTGCGTCGGCGCCGAAGCGGAGGCGGCGGTAAAGGCCGTGGCCCCGGGAAGCGTTCTGCTGCTGGAGAACTTGCGATTCCACGCCGCCGAAACGATGATCGACAAGGCCAAAAAGAACCCGGACAAGCGGCCGACAGCCGAGCAGAGGCGGCAGATCGACGACTTTGCCCGCGGCTTGGCCGCCCATGCAGACGTCTATTGCAACGACGCCTTTGGTACTTGTCACCGTCTCCACGCCAGCATGTACGACGTGCCCCTGCTCGCCGGCGCGGGACGGCGAGTTTGCGGCCGTCTCGTGCAGAAGGAGTTGCGATTTCTCGGCGACGCGCTCACCGAACCGAAGCGGCCCTTCATCGCCATCCTCGGCGGCGCGAAGGTCAGCGACAAGATCGGCGTCATCGAGAGTCTGCTCAAGAAGGCCAACGCGATCCTGATCGGCGGCGCGATGTCTTATACCTTCCTCGCGGCAAAGGGCGAGCGCATCGGCGCCAGTTTGTGCGAGCGCGACAAGCTCGGCGTAGCGAAGCGCCTGATGCAGGCCGCGGGAGATCGACTGCTGCTGCCCTCGGACAGCGTATGCGCCGCAAAGCTGGAAAAGAACGCGGCGACGCGAGTGCTCGTCGGCGGCATCGACGACGGACTGGCCGGCTTCGACATCGGTCCGCGAACGATCGAACGCTACGGCGAGGCGATCCGCGGGGCGGGCTGCGTGGTGTGGAACGGTCCGATGGGCGTCTTTGAGACCCCGCCCTTCGATGCTGGGACGCTCGCGGTCGGCCGATTCCTGGCGGACGCGACTCCGCGAGGTGCGATTACGATCATCGGCGGCGGCGATTCGGCGGCGGCGGTGGAGGCGGCGGGTCTTGCGGAGCAGATGACTCATATTTCCACCGGCGGCGGCGCGAGCCTAGAATTCCTCGAGGGCAGGACGTTCGCGTCGATCGACCTGCTCGACGATGCGGAAGCTGCCCCATAAACTTCGAGCCGCGACCTGTTTGATCCGAGCCGCGAGAGCTTGCCCGCCGTGACGGGTAAGGAAGCGGGTTCCACCAATGCTCGCCGTTGAACCATCCGTTGTGTTAGTAACTACCTTGGTCGACTGACCGATCGACCGTCCGGCGGCAGCTTCTTTCAGACGCCAGTTATGACCCGACTCATTCTCGTTCCTTCAGCCCAGACGGACTGGCGTGTCGAGGGCCGGCTCGTGGGCGACACGGACTTGCAAATCAACGAATTGGGTCATCGCCAGGCGGTGGCGGATGGTGAGGCCATCGCGGCGATGATGCCCTCGGTCGTGCGCTACGGGCCCGAACAGGCGACGACACAGACCGCCCAGATCATCGCCCACGAGTTGGGGCTGAAGGCCAAGCCCCTCAAGGGGCTGCGCGAGATGGACCTGGGGCACTGGGAGGGCCTCACCATCGACGAGTTTCGCGATCGCTTCGCGAAGGTGTACCGTCAATGGCGGAGCGATCCTACGTCCGTGGAAGCCCCGGAGGGTGAGTCGGTCGTCCATGCCGCCGACCGGCTCGGAAAGGTCGTGCAGAAGCTGGTGCGGGACCACCCTGGGGAGACGATCGTCCTGATCGTCGGCCACTTCGCCTATGCCGTCCTGCGCTGTCGATTGCAAGACGGCGACTATCGCCGATTCTGGGACTACGTCGAGGGCAACGAGGGCTGGCACGAGGTGGTCATGGATGCGCCTTCGCAAAACCAGGATAAACCCGCGCCGCCTTCCTGATTGCCGCCTGGCTGGTTCATCCCGCGCGGTCTTCGATCGAATCACTCTTCGTCTTGGATGGCCTTGATTTGCTTGTCGCAGTCCGCGATCTCTACGGAAAGTTCGTCGGGCACGCCTCGGTCGCTCTCCCAGATTTGGCCCTCGTCGCGCATTCGCTCGAATTCGGCCAGACATTGTTCGAGTTGGCGGCGTGCATCGCGCCAATGAGCGCGCCTCTCGGGCGGCGACTTTTCCGTCACCTGGGCGAAATGCTTTTCATACTCGGCAAACTTGTAGAAGGAAACCGCCAGGTCGCGCCGAATCCTCGAGTCGCTCGGGAACGACTGCATCGCCTGCTTCGACGTCTCGTGATATTGATCAAAATGCGACTTTGCCGTTTCAATCTGCCCCAGGGCCATCTCCTGCTCGCCCACCCGGCAGTACGCCGAACGCAAGTTCGCGTTCATCATCAGGTTGCCCGGTTCCAGTTCGGTCAGGGTCTTCGCGACCTGTAGGGCCCGACGGCCGATGTCGAGCGCCTCTCGATTTTGGCCCTGCGCTTGGAGCATGTTTGAGTAGCGCTCCAGGCCGGTGCAGTAGTCGTTCTGAAAACGGGCGACGTGCGGGTTCTCGGCCGCGAGTTTCTCCAGGATTTGAAGTGATCGCTCCCGCAGGGCAAGGGCCGGGCCGAATTCCTTGCCGGCCTCCATCATCTGGGCCTCCCAGGCAAGCGTGGAAGCCATGTCGTGTCGCAGCGAGTCGTCGTCCGGATCTTGCTCCAACAGCCGATCCAGCACCTCCTTCGCGGATTTCAGTAGCGCGAGAGCTTCTTTCGAACGGCCTTTCGCAGCAAGCGTCCGCGCCTCCGCGCGAATATCCATGATTCGCTCGCGCTCGAGGTTGGCATCCTCGGGATGACTTGCCAGAAGCCGCATGTTCAGCGCCCGGGCCTTCTCGAAGAATCGGTCGCCTTCCTCACAGCGGCCGATGGACTCATGAAGCTCGGCCACATGGGAATAGGCGTTCCAGAGCATCCGACCGCTCATTACGTCCTCCGGCTTCGCCTCGACGATCGGCTCGAGAAAACTCAGCCCCGTCATGTAGCTCTCGATGGCTCCGTCAGGATCGTGCAAAGTTTCGCGATTGGGGTCGCCCTGGATGTTGCCGATTCTGAAATAGGCGGTCCCCAGCTCGAGGCGCATTTCCATTTCTTGCGGCGGAACGTCCTCCGCCAGGCTGTTCAAATACTCCAGAGCAGTCTTCAGCAACAGTTCCCGCGCCGGCAGCGCCCCGGTCAGGTTGCTGATCATGGGGTCAAAATCGAAAATAAAAGCCCGGGCCAGCTTGCGCAGCTCCCCGAACCGCCTGTTGGCACGGGCCTCGGCGGACTCGGCAACAGCCTTTTGTCGCTGGACCTCCTCCAAAAGCATCCCCTGGCTCCGGTACATCACCGCCAAGGCGATCGATGAGCCGGCCACAACAACAACGAACATCGCGGCGGCGCTGGCCGAGATCCAGTGGCGGCGGAGCGTCTTGGCAACGACATACCAATGACTGTCGCGCTTGGCCTCGATCGGCTCGCCGGCCAGGTAGTGTCCGATGTCACGGGCAAGTTCTCCGGCCGTCTGGTAGCGCCGCTCCCGTTCCTTCGCCAGGGCCTTCAGAACAATGGTCTCGATCTCATCGTCTAGCCCGATCTTGCGTCCGAGCTCAAGGGGGCTCTTGGCCCGGCTCCGCCTAAGCGTCCGGCCCGGCGGGGTGGGCGATGTCTCGGCGATGTGTCGAAGAACGGTCGACATCTCTCCCGCGACGGGGTACGGATACTCTCCGGTGAGAAGCTCATAGAGAATCACGCCCAGGGCATAGACGTCGCTTCGGATGTCCATCTCGTCGTGTCGCCCGCGGGCCTGCTCCGGTGAAAGATAGGGCAGCGTCCCCAGGACCAGCGACGCCGCCGTGACCTGAGTGTCCACTCCCTCGTTCGTATGCTTGGCCAGCCCGAAGTCCAGGACCTGGGCCTGGCCCTGCGCGTCCACCAGGATGTTCGAGGGCTTCAGATCGCGGTGAATGACCCCGCGCTGATGGGCATAGTTGACGGCCTCGCACACCGTCGCAAAGAGCCGCAGCGCCTGGTCGAGCTTCAGCCGGCGCTCCCGCACGTATGCGTCAAGCCGCTGGCCACGGACATAATCCATCACGCAATAATGACGGCCATCCGCCGTGACGCCGGAGTCGAAGACCGCCACGATGTTCGGATGCCTGAGGCTGGCGGCCAGCTCGACCTCGCGCTCGAACCGCTTCCGAGCCGCCTTGGAGGCAAACGGTCCCTCTCGAAGCACCTTCAGCGCCGTCTCCCGTTTCGTCGATTGCTGAATCGCCCGATAGACGATTCCCTGCCCCCCGCGATTGATCTCTTCCACCATGTCGTAGCCGGCAATCAGACCCGGACGGTAACCGCCGGCGATTGACCTGGAGCCGAACCCCGCCCCGTCGGAAGGCAGGCCGACCTGTCGGAGCCGTTGCACCCAGGTGTCGTGCAGGGCCACCAGATCGGCGTCTCGCCAGGCGCAGGACCGGCAGGATTGCAGGTGGGTCTGCATCCTGCCCACCTCTTCCTCGCCAAGCTCGCCGGCGTGGAGCAAGCGGAGATCGCCGTCTGTCAGACACTCGCCCATGGCCTCTAATCCGAGTCGTCGATCAGTTCGCTCATCTTCGCGGCAATCTTCTCGGTCATTCGCCACTTGATCGTGTACACCTGGTTAGGCTTCATCTGTAGCTCGGCGCAGACCCGCTCGATCGGCCATTGCTCCATGACGTAGCGCTGAAACGCCAGGAAGGTCGAGTCTTCCACCTGCCCCCGAAGCTGACGCAGGCAGTGCCACAAGTGCTCCTGCATCCACAGCTTTTCGAAGGCCTCCTCTGGAGATTCCTCCTGCGACGGCAGCTCGGCGAAGGCCCGGCTGTCGCCCTGACGCTCCCGACGGTCCCGAAGGAAATTGCGAATCTTGTTGTTCACCATCGTCCGCAGCCATCCCTTGAACCTGCCCTTCTGCGGGTCGTAGTCGAATCCCTGGATGTGGTCCTGGATCGCCGCCATGCACTGCTGCACCACGTCCTCGGCGTCCGCGTGGTCCAGGCCGCGCGAAGCGGCAAAGCGCAGCAGGATCGGCCGATAGACCTCGTCGAAGGTCTCCCACGCGGTCACGTCCCGGCGGTCCTTCAGACGAGCCAACAAGCTGGGGCGCGTTGTGTCCACCAATCGCCGATCCTCCCGTGAGGATCATTCTACCAGCCGGTGGTGATTGGCGCATGGAATCTCCCGGCGCGCTGCGGTCCCCTAACCGCGAACGAGTCGTCTATCCTGGATCTCCTGGACGTCTACCCTCTCGACCCGCGAATCTCACGCCGCAGGTGCGATCGCGGACCAGATGGTTTTCCACGGACGGCCCAGAGAATCGGTGCAAAAAAAACTCCTTCCCCCTGAGAGATGACGACCCTCGCGGGGTATTCCAATTGAGCCGGGTGCCCTGGGCCCGCGCCAGGAATGACCCATCGGCGGGGATCCTCGTCGGCAATCCCTCGGATGCGCCTCGGCTTTTGGAAGGAGATCATGACGATGTCCAGGCGTCTTCATCGCGGAACACCGACCCACGCAGTGATCTGTTTCAGCCTCGTCGTGATTGCCTTCGCGGGCGACGCCCTGGCCGACGAGTTCAATGTCACCCGATTCGACGATCCCGCCCCCGACGGCTGCATGGTCGGAGATTGCTCGCTGAGAGAGGCGGTCATAGCCTCCAACGCGTCGGGGGCCGCCGACACGATCAACCTTCCGGCAGGCACTTACAACCTCACCATCGCCGGCGTGGCCGGCGTGGACGACATCGACCCGGCCATCAGCGACCTCGACATCGGCACCGGCGGATTGACCATCAACGGCGCCGGCGCGGCGTCGACGACCATCAACGCCGCCGGCATGGCGCAGCGGGCCTTCGGCATGCCGATCGATCTGATGTTTTTTGCAACCAGCGTGTCGATCAACAACGTGACCATCAGCGGAGGGAACACGACCGGCCTGGCCGGGGCCCTCAACCGCGGAGGTGCCATCGACATCGGCTCCCGCCACGCGACGGTCACGCTATCTGGCGTCGTGCTAACCGGCAACACCGCCGGCACGGGGGGAGGCATTCACACTCGGGGCAACCTGATCCTGACCAATTGCAGGATCGCGACGAACACCGGTTCCGGCGCGACCCTGGGTGTCGATGGTGCGAATTTCAGGACGCTGACCATCAACTCCAGCACGATCAGCGGCAACACCGGTACCGGCGTCGACGTCGATGCCGGCACCTGCAACATCACCAACTCCACCCTCAGCGGCAACGGGACGGCCGGCTTCACCGGCGGCGTCGATTACGGCGGAGGACTCACCGTCGGAACCATTACGAACTGCACAATCGCCAACAATCGCTATGGCTTCATCGGGCAAAACGACTTTAGCGGCGACCCCTCGGTGAACGTCGCCAATACCATCATTTCCGGCAGCACGGTTCGCAACATCTTCAGCACGACCGATGCCGGCTTCGCCAGGCCGCCGAACTCCTCCGGCAACAACATCATCGGGGACAACTCCGGAACCACCTTCAACCAGACTTCAGACAAGCGCAACACGAATCCGCTCCTGCTGCCCCTCGCCGTCAATGCGCCGGGGACCACGGCGACTCATGCCATCCCCGCCAACAGCCCCGCAGTGGACATGGCTAGCGCAGGCTTCGCTCCAGCCGCCGATCAGCGAGGAATTGTCCGCCCGCAGGGGGCCGCCGATGACATCGGGGCATTTGAACTTTCTTGCCCGGCCGACGGCGCGGGCGGACAGGATTCGGACACCGACGGCGTCGGCGACGTCTGTGATGGTTGTCCGAACGACCCCAACAAGTCGAGCCCAGGCACATGTGGCTGCGGAACGCCTGACACCGACAGCGACCTCGACGGCACGGCCAATTGCGTCGACGGCTGCCCGAACGATCCCAACAAGACCAGCCCCGGCGCCTGCGGCTGCGGGATGCCGGACACCGACAGTGACCTCGACGGCACGGCCAATTGCGTCGACGGCTGCCCGAACGATCCCAACAAGACCAGCCCCGGCGCCTGCGGCTGCGGGATGCCGGACACCGACAGTGATTTCGACGGCACACCCAATTGCATCGACGGCTGTCCCAACGATATCAACAAGACCGCCCCCGGCGATTGCGGCTGCGGAACGCCGGACACCGACACCGACGCCGACGGCACCGCCGACTGCGCTGACAACTGTCCCAACGATCCCAACAAGACCAGCCCCGGCCTGTGCGGCTGCGGAACGTCAGACGCGGATACCGATGCCGACGGGACCCTCGATTGCAACGACGGATGCCCGAACGATCCCAACAAGACCGCCCCAGGAACCTGTGGCTGCGGAACGTCGGACGCCGACACCGATGCCGACGGCGCCTTCGATTGCAACGACGGGTGCCCGAACGATTCCAACAAGACCGCACCCGGCGTCGGCGGCTGCGGCCAACCCGAGCCGATGGCCGGCGACGACGACGGCGTTGACGATACGATCGAAGCCCAAGGGCCCAACGGCGGCGACGGCAACCAAGACGGCACGCCGGACTCCGAGCAGGACAACGTCACGTCACTGCCCAATATGAACGGCGACTATCTGACGGTCGTCGCCCCCGCCGGTGCGCAGCTCGTAGGCGTTTCCTCCGGCGACAATCCGTCGCCCGGCGACGCGCCGGCCGGCGTCGAATTCCCCGCGGGCTTCATCAACTTCCAAGTCAATGGCCTGGCCCCTGGTGGGACCGTGCAGGTCGACATCATCGCCCACGTCCCCGCCGGCACGATCCTGAACGCACACTGGAAGTACGGTCCCACGCCCGACAACGCCGCGCCGCACTGGTACGACTTCGCCTTCGACGGGACGACCGGCGCGAACATATCGGGCAACGTAATCAGCCTGACGTTCGTGGATGGGCAGCGCGGCGACGCGGACTTAGCGGCCGACGGGAAGATCGTCGACCCCAGCGCCCTCGCCTTCACCGCGGACACTCCGCCGGCGGGCCAGGCGACCGGCTGCTGCGCCCCAGGGGTCTTTCCGACCGTCGGCTTCTTCGCTCCCGTGTTCCTCGTCGGCATGAAGTTCCGCCGCCGGCGACATGCTTGATCGCGGCGGACTCGGCCTGCGGAACTGCCCAAACGCCCAAAGCAGCCGTGACTTTCAGTTTCGGCATGGAGCCGCGGCCTTTAGGCCGCGCGGCCATGCTTGACGCGCGAGCTTCGACGTAAGCTCTTGTACGCCACCGACAGTCTCTCTCACTTCGTCGCCGCCGTTCGGCGGCTTGTCATCGTCGCAGCGTTGACCCACCGCGCCGCTAAACCCTATCCCGATCCTCAAGATACATTGGCCCCGTCGACTGACGCTGCCGCATGGGTCGTTGTAAGATGCGGACTTCAGAGGGCAAACGAGGTATCTATGAAAGCAAATCCCATGCTCCCGCGGCGGACGTTTTTGCAACAGGCGGGCGTTTCGGTCGGCGCCTGGTCGATTGCCGCCGCCGCGCCCCCGAAGCCGCCGAAGCCGCAGCCCGAGCCGCGAGCGGATGAACGGTTTCGGCCAGAGGATTGGGCCTCGGTGAGGGCACAATTCCCGCTCGCCAGTTCCTACATCCACATGGCGATGTTCTACCTGGCGTCGCACCCGCGGCCTGTGGCCGAGGCCATCGAGCGTTACCGACGAGCCCTGGACGAAAACCCGACCCTCTTCGCCGCGGAACACAACGACGCATCCAACGTCAGGGTCAGTCGGGCCGCGGCCCAATACATGGGGGGCGATGCCGAATACATCGCCCTGACCGACAGCACCACCATGGGGCTCGGACTGGTCTATGGAGGACTCGATCTTGCGCCCGGCGACGAGATCGTCAGCACCACCCACGACCACTACTCGACTCAGATGTCGCTGCGGCACCGGGCAGATCGAACCGGGGCGAAGGTCATCGAGGTATCGCTGTACGACGAACCCGCAACCGCTTCGGTCAACGAAATCGTCGCCCGCATGCGCAAGGCCGTCACCCCCGCGACACGCGTGCTCGCGGTCACCTGGGTCCACTCCGGAACCGGGGTGAAGCTGCCACTGGCGGCGATGGGCGAGGCTTTGCGGGAGATCAACGCCTCGCGCGAGGCCCGCCATCGCGTGCTCTTCTGCGTGGACGGCGTACACGGCTTCGGGATCGAGCGGGAGAACATCGACGAACTGGGCTGCGACTTCTTTGTCGCCGGAACGCACAAGTGGATTTTCGGTCCGCGGGGCACGGGCGTGATCTGGGGCAGACCCGACGCCTGGAAGTCCTTGCGTCCGATCATTCCCAGCTTCGGCCGCAATTACGAAGTCTGGCTTGGTGGGGTCAAACCGGACGAGGTAGCCGTCGGCGACCTCATGACCCCGGGCGGATTCCACTCCTTCGAGCACCGCTGGGCCCTCGATGAGGCGTTTCGATTCCATCTTCAGATCGGCAAGGCCCGGGTCCAGAAGCGGATACACAGCCTCAACACCTTGGCCAAGGAGGCCCTGGTCCGGATGCCACACGTCAAGCTGCACACGCCGCTCGACCCGGGCCTTTCCGCGGGCATCATCTGCTTCGAGGTGAACGGCCTGAGTCCATTGGAAGTCGTGGCCCGGCTTCATGAACGGGGGATCATCGCCAGCAAGAGCCCCTATCGAACTTCTTATGTGCGCATCGCCCCCAGCCTGATCAACAACGAGGAGGAAGTCGAGCGGACCCTGCGCGAGATCCGTGCCCTGGTCTAGCAGCCCTCGCGCCGATTTGAACCGTAAACTCTCCGGTCAGGTCCAATCGCTCGCGCGCCCATGCCTACATCTTCAGCGGCATTCCAGTGATGATCCCCTCGAAGACCATGGTGCCCTCGACGTAGGACTGCACGTCGCAAACGAATCGCCGGCTGCGGGCCTCGACCATCTTGCCCACCAGGATGATCCTGGCCGGCGGGACGACCGAGCCTCGAAACTTCGCCCGATCGACGCCGCCGAACCCCATGACCGTCCCTTCCGGGGCTGGCGCTAGAAGGTGTTGGGCGAAGGCCGCGAGCTGGGCGGCCGTCTCCATCATCAGCACGCCGGGAAAGATCGGCCGGCCCGGCATGTGGCAGCGGCACCACCATTCGTCGGGTCGAACATCCCGGAAGCCGGCGCAGACTCCGGCCTCCTTGTCAAGGTGGACAACGCCATCGAGCTGCGAAAACTCGTGAGCTTGTGGCAGTAGCTCGTAGATTTGGCCGCGGCTGTATACGACCCGCCTGCAATCAAGGGCCGCCGGGTCGAGAAAGGCTTGGGGGGGCATCGGCGAAACCTCGATGGTCTGAGCGGAACACGTCGTCTCGCGGACTACACCCGCCGCTGGTGCCCGCAGCAGTCGCAGACATCGCCTGATCCCCCGGAGCGACAACCGTTAGGACAATTGTCAGATCCGTCCTAGGGGCAGATGCTGAGCTGTCTGGCGTATGCCGGCGAAACCCCGCAAGGGGAGCCGGTCAGCCCCCCTGTTCAGGTTCAGAAGACCGAACCTCCAGAATCTTCTTGCGGACCAATTGGGCAGCGTTCTTGATGTCCTGCATGGCCTTGCGAACGCGCGTGCCGGCCGCCTTGTTCCCCCCTTCCGCCTTGGCAATGTCCTCCGCACAGGCCTCGACAAGCTGCTTGAGGGATTCGTACTCCTGCATAGGTGCGTCTCCTGTCCGAGCAATACGAGCAACCTCGATTGGGATTCTCCTTGGGCGGTCCAAAGGCCTCTGGCCCGGCCGCGGGAGGGAGTCTATCAAAGCCGGCGAGGCCATTAAAGGGCAAAAAACTGCGATTTCAGCCGGAAAACAGGGATGACTCGGGGGGAGTGTTGCCCCTCGCGCGGAGGACCTTGATCGGGCCTGTGAATGACATTATCTTGCCCAGGCGTCGAGGACCGATCAGCCTTAGTCCCAAGGAGACCGACCGTGCATTACCCACATCGAGTCAGCAAGCGCAAGCGTCTCCGCACGCAAGGCTTCAGGGCCCGAATGAAGACGCGAGGCGGACGGAAGGTTATCGCGCGTAAGCGTAAGCGAGGACGAAGGATAAACGTCGCCTAGTGCTCGATCCGGCATCGATGTCGCCGCCGACTCACAGGCGATTGGCCGCGCTCAATTGAGGTCCTCGTCGATGACGGTCACCGCGTTGTTCGGCATAGGATCAAGCTGCCGAAGGGTCTCGCGAATAGCGGGCTGATCTGGCCTCAGTTCCAGGGACCGCCGGTAATGGGCCATGGCCCGATGGGCCGCCAAGACCTTTCTAGGGCCCCCTTCGCGGGCCAGCACGAGATTCAAATCGGCACAGGCGTTGTGCAGTGCAGGATCGTCCGGCGATAGCCGGATGGCCTGACGATACTCCGCCAAGGCGAGGTCAAGCCGGCCGCGGGCCTCGTGCACCGTAGCCAGGATCGCGTGGGGCGCCGCCGCATCTTGTTCGATTTGCGCCGCGCGCAACGTGACCCTCAGGGCCTTGTTCCATTCTCCTGCCTGGCGATAGCAGAGTCCCAGGCCGATGAGCGCCTGATACGAATCGCGGTCCAGCGCCAGCGCGTAGCAATAGGCCCGGACAGCACAATCCAGAACCTCGGCTCGCCTCATCGAAGTAAGCGCGCTCCTGCGCAGCGCGTCCGCCAGGAGGAGCGCGTGCCTGATCGCCTCGGGTTCCGCCTTGACGGCGGCACGGTAATGGGCGATGGCCGCGTCCATGTCGCCTCGCCGTTCGCAGAGTTCTCCAAGACTCGCGTGGGCGACTCCGGAATCCGGATCATGCGCGAGCGAGTTCTCGAACGCCGCCGCGGCCGCGACGAACGATTGATCCGCCATCAGCCTCTGGCCGCGGGCAATCTCGCGCCTGGCGAGAGCGTCATGCAGGGGCTCGAGGACCTTCATCTCGCCGGGATGGCACGCGGGCAGCGCCAGGAGCCACCCGGCCGCGAGCAACCAGGCGAGCGCCGACCAACCGTCCTCGCGCCGATGGCTGCGAGGAATAGCGCCCGCGATATGGGTGTTCATTGGAATCAATTGCACGCGCAGACCGGCTCCCGGCTATTCTTTATCGACCAAAAAAGCCGGTATGCTCATGAAGATCACGGGAGTCCCAAGGAGCGATCAGACGGCCCCGAATTGACTTCCGTCAGGGCGCAATTATCATCCGGGATGACCCGCTAGCGAGCCTGCACGGACGACGGTCTCCCAATCGTGGGCCGGTCAGGGTATGCCGTCAGGATGGGTGCGAACTGGGGCTTGAGACCCGGGGCTTGGGTCAGTCTCGAACGGCGACGAGGATCAAACCGTCAGTCCGACGAACCGGCAAGTTTAGGATCAACCGAATGCGAGTCTTGGCGGCCATACCGGTGTTCAACGAATCCCGCTACGTCGAGCGGGTCATTCAGGAAGTTCGTCGTCATGTCCCCGACGTCCTGGTGGTCGACGACGGCTCCACCGACCAGACGCCCGTGATTCTGCGGCGCATGACCGGCCTTGCCGTCATTTCACACGCCGAGAACCGCGGGTACGGCCAGAGCCTGATCGACGCCTTCGCATACGCGTCGCGGCGGGGATACGAGTGGATCATCACCATTGATTGCGACGACCAGCACGAGCCGGCGCAGATTCCGATGTTCATCGATCGAGCGCGCCAGGGCGACGTGGACGTGATCTCCGGGTCCAGGTACCTGCTCAAGATGCCCGGCAGCACCGAAGCGCCCGAGGACCGCCGCACGATCAACATGCAGGTGACCCGGTTGGTGAATCGGACCCTGGGCCTGTCGCTCACCGACGCGTTCTGCGGCTTCAAGGCGTTTCGCGTTTCCAGTGTGGCGGCCTTGCCCCTGTCCATCCCGGGCTACGCGTTTCCGCTTCAGTTCTGGGTTCAGTCGGCGCACTTCGGTCTGCGCGTTTGCGAATTGCCCGTGCCCCTGATCTATAACGATCCTACCCGCCATTTCGGCGGCGTGCTCGACGATCCGCATTCCCGCCTACAACATTATCTGGAGGTGTTCGGCTCGGAGTTGGACCGATTCGCCGTGCCCGGCGGCGCGAGCGTCCATGCCGCCGAATCCGCCGCTTTCACCGATTGCTGCGACGCCTGCTAGCGCCGCCTACGCCTCGTCGCCCCAACCCAAAGTGCCCGCCGGCGGCCCTCGATACTACGATACCAGGATGACCGTACGGCAAGTGAACGAGATAGACCGGTTGAAGGCGCCCGAGGCTGACGGCGACACCTTGATCTGGCCGGGCGGCGCGAGCCTCGCACGCATCACAGAGTCGAATCGCGAGTTGCTGGCCTCCTACCAGTGGAACCTGGCGGGCAGGCCGGTGCGAGAGTGGCTCCAAGCCCGTCTGGCAGGACCACTCGTCGCAATGGCCGGGCACCAACCCGACTTCTTCCATCCCGGCGTGTGGGCCAAGGGTGTCGCGGCCGCTTTTCTCTCCAGGCGAATGCGTGGGTCGGCGCAGTTCCTACTCGTAGATAGTGACGTACCCAACGAGCTGGCAATCCGCTGGCCGACCCTCGACGACAACGAAAGGCTTATGCAGCGGGCGCCGCTGTTCGATTCGCTTGCCGACCGGGCATTCGAGCATTTGCCTGCCGTTTCGCCCTCCTTTTGGGGACAGTTTGTCGGGCGGCTCGACGGCGCGAATACCTGGCGCGGCGAACATGCGTTCGAGGCCTTCGTCAGCGGCTTCGGCGCAGAAAACCTCGCATCATTCTCTTACGTCGACCAATGGATCGAAGGGGTCCGGGCCGTGGACCGAGCCCTGGAGATCGAGTCCCCGGAATTCATTCGCGTCAGCGAGATTTTCTCGTCCTCCGGCGATCAACGCGACCCGGCGGCCGTGGCATTCGCGGCCCATGTGATCGTCTGCGCCGACGCACTATTGCTCGCCTACAACGGCTCCCTTGCGGAGTACCGCAAGAGGCGCGGCGTGCGAGGAAATCAGCATCCGATCCCTGATCTGATCGTCGAACACGGCCGCACCGAGCTTCCGTTCTGGGTCATCGGCGAGGGACAGCCCAGGCACCGGCTGTTTGTCAGTAGGAATGGAGCCGGTCAACTTGAACTCTGGCGGGGCGGGCAAGTCGTGGGCGCGGCCGACACGGAAATGTTCACCCGCGACCCGCGGGCAGCCCTTGAGCGGGCCCTCGGCGGTTGGCAGATCAGGCCGCGAGCCCTGGCCCTCACGATCTATGCCCGCCTGCTCGCCTGCGATCTGTTCATCCATGGGATCGGAGGGGCGAACTACGACCAGGTGGCCGACGGGATAATCCGGCGCTTCTTCGGCGTCGAGCCGCCGAGATTCGCCTGCGTGTCGGCCACCGCTCGCCTTCCGCTGGAGTACGCACTAGACGGCGAAGCGGAGCGGGCGGCCCGCCTACGAAGAATCCGCGACATGCGGTTCAATCCCCAACGCTACGTTGAAGAGGGCTCACTTTCCGGCAGCCTGAACGGACAGGCCCTAGCCCGTGCCCAAGCGGTTGAAGAATCCGCAAGGCTGCGCGCCGAGCAGCGGCACGATCGCCAAGCCCGCCGAGCTGTCTATCAGCGCATTCACCGGGCCAGGCGGGAGCTCTTCGCAGCCATCGAACATTCTGAAAAGCGAGAGCACCAAGCCCTAGCGGCTCTCGAACGCCGCCTGGAAAAAGCCCGCGTGGCGGCTTCTCGGGAGTGGTTTTTTGCTCTCTATCCGCCACAGGCGCTCAAATCACTGGGCGATCGGATCATTGGGGGCCTGGGATGAGGCGGCATTGGCGGACGCAGCCATGACAGAACAACCCACCGGCGATCATGTGCCGGCGCACCTGCCGGTGCTGACGAAGGAGGTGTGCGACCTGCTGCTCGCCCACTCGCCCGAATTGATCGTGGACTGCACGATCGGCCTGGGGGGGCATGCCCGATTGCTGTTGGAGCGCAGCCCGGGACTGCACCTGATCGGCCTCGACTTGGACGAGGGCAACCTAGGGCTGGCCCGCGCCAACTTTGGCGGTTTCGGGAGCCGCGCACGGCTTTTTAAGGGCAGCTTCGGGGACTTGGGATCGGTCTTGGCTGGGGCCGGGGTGACCAAAGTCGGTGGAATCCTGGCCGACCTGGGGCTCAGCAGCAACCAGTTGGAGGACCCGGCTCGGGGGTTCAGTTTCGACCTCGAAGGACCGCTGGACATGCGGCTGGATCGGGACCAGGGGATGACCGCGGCGGAACTCCTGAAGGGGCTGACCGAGGCCGAATTGGCCGATTTACTTTACTTTCAGAGCCAGGAGCGGCGGAGCCGAAGAATTTCCAGGCGGATATGTCAGGCCCTTCGGCAGGGCGGGCTCAATAGCACCGTGGCTTTGGCACGTTTGGTCGCGTCGGCCGTGGGGCAGGACCCGGACTCTCGCCGCGGCCGGATTCACCCCGCTACCCGTACGTTCATGGCCCTGAGGATATGCGTGAACCGGGAGCTCGAATCGCTTCGAGGCCTCCTGGAACAGGCGCCAAGGTGGCTAGAGCCCCAGGGTCGAATTGCCGTGATCAGCTTCCACAGCGGGGAGGACCGGATGGTGAAAGAGGATTTTCGGGCGCGCGCGGCCGAGGGAGTGTATCGACGGGTTACCAAGAAGCCGGTGACGGCCGACAAGACCGAGCTGCGGCGCAACCCTCGGAGTCGCTCGGCGAAACTCCGCGTGGCCGAGGTCGTCGGCGGCCCTTGAGCGCGCCGTATTTTCTGCTAGCGTATGAACCCAACGCACACGGAGGTGCAATCCATGACCAAGGAGACGAAGATCGGCCTGCTCGTGGGCCTGGCATTTATCATCCTGTTCGCGATCATTCTGTCTGAGAAGGGTTCCTCCCCGCGATCGACCTCGCCCCCAACGTATACGCTTGCCGATTCCACGATGCCCGAATCGGCCGACACCGGTTCGGATCAGCCGCTCAGCGACGTCGGCCGTCTCGCGGTCGATTCCCGCTTGTCGCCCATCATCAAGCCGCCGTCCGGCGTGGCGGTCTCCCTCCCGCTCAAGGAGGAGGAGGTCGTCCAGCAGAACCACTCCGCCGATCAACCCATCCCTCCGCTGCCGGAGTCGGTCGTCAAGCTGCTGAACGGTGCGTCGCCGCCGGCAAAGGATCAGCTCACGGGCGAACAGCAAGCCGCCTCCGATCAATCCGGGCAGGTTCGCACCGCCGATGTCGCACTGACAACCACGCCGCAGTCCGAGGCCCAGCCCGCACAACACGGCCCACCCGCGCCGACCGTGATGGCCGGCCAGGACGCGTCCACTGAGGCCGGGCTGGCTGAGAGGTCGTCGACGCCGCCGGCGGTGAAGACGATCCATGTGGTTCAGAAAGGGCAGAGCCTGGGGAAGATCGCCGCCGAGCACTACGGCAGATCGAACGCCACCCGGGTAAAGGCGATCTTCGAGGCCAACACGGATGTGCTGGAGAACATGCACACGGTTCGCGCCGGACAGAAACTCAAGATTCCGGACCTGGGCGAGGCCAGCTCGTCCTTCGAAGCGGCGCCGGAATTCGTCGTCAATCGCATGGCCAACACTCCGACGCCAAGAACCGACAATCGCGTGCGAATCCCGATACCGATCTCCGAGAAGGGCGGCGACCTGCAAGGGCCTGCCTCGGTCGCCAGCGCGGCGATTGATCGGCAAACCGCCCAACAAGTGAAGCTGACCGACACCCGCGCCACCGCGGCGTTCCAGTGGTACACGGTACGACCTTCCGATACCCTCTCCAGCATCGCCCGACGCCAGCTTGGAAGCGATCGGTTTTTCTCGGAGATATACAGACTGAATCGCGACGTGATCCGCGACAAGAACTCCATCAAGCCTGGAATGAAAATCCGCCTGCCCAGACCGAGAAGCTCCGCCGAATCGCTGACGGCCCTTTCCGCCGGGCAGTTCGAGGACGCGGAGCCCTGATGAGGCCACACCCATGACGGTCGTCCGCGGCCTGTTTGTCATCATGCTCCTGGTCGTCGTGGGGGTGGCCATTGTGGCCCTGCGGGGCGAATCGGCCCGGGCCGCGAACCGGATTCAACGCCTCCACCACCAGAAGGTGGCCTTGGAGCACAAGCGCTGGGCCCAGGAGATGGAATTGGCCAAGCTGCGGGGGCCGGAGGCGATTCGACAAAGAGCCAGCGAACTGGGCCTGGACCTGCTCCCTCCGGTCATCGAGACCGGACCCTCCCAGCCCGAAGCCGGCCAATAGTCCGGTCGGCCTTCGACAGCGGCCGACCTGGGAATGGATGCCGTGCGGTCTCGCCGTGCAATTCGAACGGGCCAGGCGCTGATTGGTCTGGCCGTGTTGAGCCTGGTCGCCCTGGCCGGCCGGCTGGTCTACATCAACGCCCACCAGGGAAGGCAATTGCTCTCGCTGGCCGACCGCCAGCAGCAATCCGTCGTCCCGATCGAACATCGCCGAGGAATGATCGTCGACGCGGAGGGCCGGGTCATCGCCGGCACCATGCTCCGCAAGAGCGTCTTCGCCGATCCGAAGGTGATCCCGGACAAGGAAGGGGCCGCCGAGAAGGCCGCCGCCATCCTCGGCATCTCGCCCGCCGAGATCATGCCCGACCTCCTCGCCGCCGGCGACCGTAGATTCTTCGTCCTACGCCGCGGAGTAAGCGAGGATGAAGCCCGTCGGCTACACGACGCCGGCATCTATGGCCTGGGCGTCTTCGATGAGCCCTACCGCACCTATCCGATGAATTCGTTGTCCGCGGCGCTGGTGGGCTTTGTCTCGCCGGACGGGACCGGCGTCAGCGGCCTCGAACATCAGTGCGACGCCTGGCTGCGCGGCCAGAACGGCATCAAGACCATCATCCGCGACGCGCGCCGCAAGGCGTTCTGGCTGGCGGACGGCGGATATCTGCCTGCGCGCAACGGCTTCCACGTCGTGTTGACCATCGACGCCGAGATCCAGGCCACGGTGGAACGCGAATTGGCCGCGGCCATCGAGAAGTTCCAGGCCCAATGCGCCGTGGGCATCGTGATGCACCCGCCGACCGGCGCGATCCTGGCGATGGCCAATGTACCGAGCTTCGATCCCAATCGACATCGCGACTTCGGCGCCAACCTGTACCGCAACCGGGCCATCACCGACCCTTACGAGCCGGGGAGCACGTTCAAGCCCTTCGTCGCCGCCGGCGCCATGGGCGACGGCCTGGTGAAGTTGGGCGAGGTCTTCGATTGCGAGCAGGGCGCCTGGCAGGATGGGGCCCGCCTGCTGCACGACCACCACCCCTACGGCCTGCTGCGGTTCGATGAAGTGCTCATCAAGTCCAGCAACATCGGCATGGCAAAGGTCGGCAAGCAGATTGGGAATCGAAAGCTCTACGATTACGTCCAGGCTTTCGGATTCGGCCGCCGCACGGGCATCGACTTGGCCGGGGAGGATCCGGGGATCGTGCGTCCCTTCTCCCAGTGGGGCCCCTTCACCACCACCAGCATCCCCATCGGCCAGGAATTGGCCGTGACCCCCCTTCAAATGGCTCGCGCCTTTTGTGCCTTCGCCAACGGCGGCCTGTTGGTCCAGCCGCACCTGATTCGGGCGGTCATGACGCCGGACGGCCGCATGGTCAGCGATTTCTCCAACCCGCCGAGCTGCGGCCGGGCCATCCCGGAAGAGGCGGCGAACCTCATGAAGGAGCGGATTCTCTGCCAAGTGGTGGAAGCCGGCACCGGTTCAAAGGCCCGCTTGACCAACTACCGAGTCTTCGGGAAAACTGGCACGGCCCAGATCGCTCGCAAGGGTGGCGGCGGATACGAGCCGGATGCGTACATGAGTTCGTTCGTGGCCGCGGCCCCGGTGAGCGATCCCCAATTCGTGGTGTTCGTCGGCGTGACGAGGCCGCGAAAGAGTCTGGGGTATTATGGGGGCACCGTGGCGGCTCCCGCGGTTCGAGAAATCCTGGCCCACGCCCTCGCGTATTACCAGGTCGCGCCGGATCGACAGGAAACCGTCCTGACCTCCGCCGTGGGGGAGCCGGTGGCGGACTGATCCTTGTTGAGAAGCGCTCGACAAGACCCGGCGGAGCCTCCGGGCCGCAAGCGCTCGGCTCTTGCGTCGATGGTGCTCCGGGTAAAGATGACGACGCTCACGGAATCGCCGGTTCAGAGGGAGAGGATGGCGAGAGGGATGGACTTATCGACGTTGCTTAGACGCGCGATCGGTCCGGATGCGGCCCCACCCGAAACGGTCGGCGTGCGGATAACCGACATCTGCGGTGACTCTCGCCGGGCCACCAACGGATCGCTTTTTGTCGCGGTCGCCGGCGGCCATGTGGACGGGGCCGGTTTCATCGCCGATGCCGTCCGCCGGGGCGCATCAGCCGTCGCCACCGAATCGAAAACCGTCTCGGCCGGCCAGACGATCGTGATTCGGGTCGCCGATGCCCGCCTCGCTCTGGCCAGGCTCGCCGCCGCTTTCCACCGACTCGATGAGATCCAAGATCGTGGCGAAATGCGCGCCGTCGGCATCACCGGCACCAACGGCAAGAGCACCATCGCTCACATGGTACGCGCCATCCTCCGCGCCGCTGGCCGCCGACCGGCCATGCTGGGCACCATCGAGTACGACCTCGTCGGGCGCTTGATCCCGGCCGACCTGACCACGCCCGATCCGGTTACGCTCACGCGGCACATCGTAGAGGCGCACGAGGCGGGGGCCCGCGACCTGGTGATGGAGGTTTCCTCGCACAGCCTTGCGCAGCGCCGCACCGACGGGATCCGCTACGACGTGGGTGTATTCACCAACCTGACCCAGGACCACCTGGACTATCACCCGAACTGGCAGGACTACCTGTCGGCAAAGCGCAGGCTCTTCGAGGGGCTGGCCCCCCAGGCCACGGCGATCATCAACGCGGACGATCCGGCCTCGGCGACAATCGTCCAAGGGTGCCGCGCGGCGATCGCGAGGTACGGCATTGAGAACCGCGCCGACCTGTTCGGTGAAATCCTCTCGGCGAAGCTCACCGGCTGTCGCTTTCTCCTGAAAGATCGCGGCGAGGCCATCGAGATCGAAACCAACCTCGTCGGGCGACACAACGTTTCCAACGCCCTGGCGGCGGCGGCGGTCGGCAGGGCCTTAGGTATCGACCTAGCCACGATTCGCACCGCGCTCGCGGGCATCCGCCTGGTTCCCGGCCGCCTGCAACGCGTCGAGGCTGACGGGCTGGGATTCGATGTGTTCGTCGACTACGCCCACACCGAGGACGCCCTGCGAAATGTGCTCCGCGCCCTGCGGCCCTTCACCCGCGGACGACTCTGGTGCGTCTTCGGATGCGGAGGCGATCGTGACCGCATGAAGCGCCCCCTCATGGCCCGCGCCGTCGCCGAAGGGGCCGACGCCTTCGTCATCACCAGTGACAATCCGCGGACCGAAGACCCTCTGGCCATCCTGGCGGACATCGAACGCGGCTTGGAGGCCGGCAATCAGCAACGGGTGGCGACAATTCCCGATCGGGCCAAGGCCATCGGCTACGCGATCGAGCGCCTAACGGCGGGCGACGCTTTGGTCATCGCAGGCAAGGGCCATGAGGATTACCAGATTCTCGGCACGAGCAGAATCGACTTCGACGACGTCGAGACGGCTCGGGCGGCGATCGAGGCAAGAGCCGGCCGGACGGTGTCCCAATGAGGCCCCTGACCTTGCAAGAGATGGTCGTCGCCATCGCCGGGCGGGTGTACGGCCAGATCACCATCCCGCGCGTCACCAGCGTGTCAACCGATTCGCGGGACGTGGCGCCCGGCGCGATTTTCTTCGCCATCCGCGGCGAGCGTCACGACGGCCATGCCTTCGTCGAGGCGGCCTTGGCAAAGGGGGCGACCGCAGCGGTGGTGAGCGATTTGTCCGGCGTCCCGGAGTCGCTTCGAGCCTGTGGACAATTGATCCAGGTCACCGACACCGTGGAGGCCCTCGGCAAGCTCGCCGCCTGGTATCGCCGCCAGTTCGCGGCCCAGGTCATCGCCGTGGCCGGCAGCAACGGCAAGACCACCACCAAGGATATGATCGCCGCGGCGCTGAGCGCAGGCCGGCGCGGTCGGGCGGCCAAGGCCAGCTTCAACAACGCCATCGGCGTGCCGCTCACGCTGCTGGCCGTCGAGCCCGCCGACGAGTTCGTCGTCGTGGAGATCGGCACCAACCATCCGGGCGAAGTTATGACCCTGGGACGCATCGCCCAGCCTGACATGGCCATCCTGACCAGCATCGGCGAGGAGCACCTGGAGTTCTTCGGAGACATCCAGTCCGTGGCCCGCGAGGAGTACGCGCTTCTCGGCGCCCTGCGCCGCCGCGGCTTCGTCGCCGTAAGCTGCCAAGCGGCCGAGCACGCCCCAGCCCGGATCAAGAGCGACTTCACCATCCTGACCTACGGACTCGAGGAGCAAGCTGATCTGCGGGCCACCGATCTGAGTTCCACGCTGGAGGGGCAACGGTTCAAGGTCAATGGGAGACACGAATACCTGCTGCCGGTTCTCGGCCGACACAACGTGAACAACGCCCTGGCCGCGGTGGCCGTGGGCACCCGATTCCGAATGACTCCCGACGAAATCGCGTCCGGATTGAGATCGGCGCGGTTGCCTCCCATGCGACTGGAGCGGTCGAACATCGGTCCGTTTGTACTGATCAACGACGCCTACAACGCGAATCCCTCAAGCATGCGTGCAGCCCTCGCGGTCATGGACCAGCTCCGCGAGGTTGGCCGCAAGGTCCTGGTGCTGGGCGATATGAAGGAATTGGGGCCGGAGACGGGGCGATGCCACCGGACGCTCGGCCAGGACGCCGGCCGGTCCACGGCCCAGGTGATCGTCGCCGTCGGCTCGTACAGTCGCCACGTGTGCGACGGCGCGACCGCAGCCTGCGGCACGACCAAGCGCATCTACCAGTTCGCGACCGTGGAGATGCTTAGCGAGAAGATCGGCGAACTCTTGGAGCCGGGCGACGTGATTCTCTTGAAGGCGTCCCGCGGCGTGCGGCTCGAGCGGCTGATCGGACCGATCGAGCAGGCGGCCATGGCCACCGCAACCTAAGCCGACGCGCGGCGGCGGCGACGTACTTTCTCGGCCAGGCGGCGAAACCGACGACGCCGACGTGACGAGACGAACCCGACGTGATTTACCATCTGCTCCAGGAGTTGTTCGGCGACCAGCGCCACTATGGTTATGAGAATCCCCTCTTTCGGGCCACGCTGGCCATCCTGGTCTCCTTTCTGGTCGTCTGGGCCTTCGGGCCGCGGGTCATCCGTTACCTGGTCCGCAAGCGCCTGGGCGACGTGCCGGACTTCGACCACAAGGCCCTCAACGAACTCACCCAACACAAGCTGAACGTCCCGACCATGGGGGGGATGCTCATCCTCTTCGGCATCTGCACCTCGATGCTCCTCCTAGCCAACTTGACGGTCTTCTACGTTCACCTGGCCTTCTTCTGTCTCGTCTGGCTGGCGTTTTTGGGATTCTGGGACGACCGGCTCAAGCTGATGGTCCGAGGCAAGGAGGGATCGCGCGACGGACTCAAGTTCTACCAGAAGCTACTCTTCCAGATCGCCCTGGGTGTCATCCTGGGCATCTTCATCTATCGCCGGGGAGAGGCGACCTTCGCCAATTACGAGGTCCAACACTATCGAATCCTGACCCTCCCCTTCTTCAAGGGGACCCAGGCGTATGGCATCCTCCTGAGCCCCGCGGTGTTCTACATCGTGACCGTCCTGGTCGTCGCCGGCACCTCCAACGCCGTGAACCTCACCGACGGGATGGACGGCCTGGCCAGCGGCTGCACCTCCGTCTGCTGCCTGGTCTTCATGCTATTGGCCTATGCCGTGGGAGACGATCGAATCTCCGCGTACCTGCTGTTCCCGCACATCCCCGAGGCCGGAGAGTTGGCCGTCCTCTGCGGCGCGATGATGGGATCCTGCCTGGGCTTTCTCTGGTACAACTGCCACCCGGCCCAAGTGTTCATGGGGGACACGGGTTCCCTGCCCCTCGGCGGCCTGATCGGCTTCGTGGCCATTGTCATCCGCCAGGAAGTGCTGCTGTTCATCGTCGGAGGCGTCTTCGTGATCGAGGCGTTGTCGGTCATGCTACAGGTGGGCTATTTCAAAGCCACGGGCGGCAAGCGGATATTCCGCGTCGCCCCCATCCATCATCACTTCCATCTAAAAGGCTGGACCGAGACTCAGGTCGTCACGCGCTTCTGGCTCCTCGCCGTCCTCTTCGCGGCCATGGCCCTGGCCACCACCAAGCTGCGCTAGTTCCCTCGACCCGGAGCCTTGGTTGTTGTGGCCTCGCCTTCCATCGGGAATAGCGCCGATGTAAATTAGGCTCCTCGATTTCTGCCGGGGGCTTGCAGGGAGGCAAGAAATGATTCGAATCGACAGCAGGCCGTCGCCCGCCTCCACGGCCATCGCCGTGGTCGCGGCCGCCTTGCTCGGCCTCGGCGTGGTCATGGTCCTTTCGGCCAGCGCCAGCCTCACCGCCCGCCCGGTCACCGAACGGCCGTTCTCGAATCCCGTCTGGCGCCAGGCCAGCTTCTCATTCGCCGCCCTCATCATGATGCTCATGGTCGGCCTCTGCCCATACGAGTCCTGGAGAATCCGGCGGCGATCGTGGTTTCAGCCGGCGGTGTTCCTAAGTGTCATCACGCTGGCCCTACTCGCGGCGGTGCTGGTCCCGGGCATCGGCGACGCGCGCCACGGCGCCCGGCGCTGGATATCGCTCGGCCCCGCCGCGGCCGGCCTGGGATTCCAGCCCTCCGAATTGGCCAAGCCGGCGATGGTGATCCTCCTGGCCGGGTTGTGCAGCCGAATGGGGGAGCGGGTTCGTCACTTCTTCACCGGACTGCTACCGTTGCTCTTGATCATTGCAGCGGCCGGCGGTCTGGTCGGCGTGGAGGACTTCGGCACGGCGGTATTGCTCTTCGTGGTGGGCGGATGCGTCCTGCTCGGGGCCGGGGCGAAACTCTGGCATCTCATCGTCTGCTCACTGCCCGCCGCGGTTGGTTTCGCCTATCTGGCGATTTCCAAGCCATATCGCGTGGAGCGCCTGGTCTCCTTCTTGGACCCCTTCGCGGATGCCCAAGGCCGGGGCTATCACCAAGTCCAGTCCCTGATCACCATCGCCTCGGGAGGTTGGTGGGGGCGCGGCGTAGGCGCCGGCATACAGAAATACGGCTACCTGCCTGAAGGCCGCAGCGATTTCGTCTTCGCCGTCATCTGCGAGGAATTGGGAATCATCGGAGGCATCGCCGTTCTGGGGCTCTTCGCGGTGCTTCTCTGGGGCGGTCGGCGGGCGATGTTGAACGCCGGCACCGAGTTCGGCAGGCTACTGGCGCTCGGCATCTCGCTGACCGTGGGGTTCCAGGCCGCCATGAACGTCGCAGTGGTCACGGTCTCCGTGCCTCCCAAGGGCATCGGGCTTCCGCTCGTCTCGGCCGGCGGTACGGGAGTCATCCTCTTCGGCCTCCTGTTGGGACTGCTGATCAACGTGGCCCGGGATCGATCCCATCGGCCCGCCGTCGAGGCGCTCCCTGACATCTGCCGCATGACAGCCCCTCCCCAATCCGACCGAACGCCCCGCCACGCCCCTTTGGCCCCCAGCCTGTGAAGTTTACATCCCGTCGTATATCGTGAACTTTCATGCCCGCGACGAAGCCCTGGTTTGTCCTCGCCGGTGGTGGAACAGGCGGCCATCTCTACCCCGGCATCGCCGTGGCCGAGCGATTTCGCGCCATTCAACCCGATGTCGAAGTCACCATCTTCGGCACCACGCGCCCGATCGACGAGAAGCTCAGCGCCTCCGCCGGATTTGAACTCGTCCGCCAGGAGGTCCGGCCGCTGCCGACGAAACCGTGGCGTTGGCCGGGCTTCCTGCGCGCCTGGAGGCGGTCGATCGACCAGGCCCGGCGCCGATTCGAGGAGAGACCGCCGACCGTCGTGCTCGGTCTCGGCGGCTACGCTGCCGGCCCGCCCGTCGAGGCCGCCGTGAAGCTCGGCGCTCCGACCGCGGTATTCAATCCCGACGCGATCCCCGGCAAGGCCAACACCCGCCTGGGAAAAAAAGTGGATCGTGTCTTTGTCCAATGGGAGGAAACGGCCGAGCGATTCCCGAAAGCCCGCGAGGTACGGGTGACGGGCTGCCCAGTCCGCGCGGAGTTCGGCGCTGCCACGAGAGAAAACGGCTGCCGGGCGCTCAAGTTGGATCCCGCCCGGCCCGTTCTGCTGGTGACCGGAGCATCGCAGGGAGCCCGATCGATCAACGCGGCAATGATGGAGATGTTCGACCTGTGGAAGGTGGCCCGTGATTGGCAAATCGTCCACTTGACCGGTCCGGCGGACCTTGAGACTTGTCGGGCGAAGTACAAGGAGAACGGCATCGAGGCCCGCGCGCTCGCCTACACCGACCACATGGCCCTGTGCATGGCGGCGGCCGACATCGTCATCAGCCGGGCGGGCGCGTCCACCCTGGCGGAGATCACTGCGGTGGGGGTCGCCTCGGTGCTGCTGCCCTACCCGTTTGATCGAAATCGGCACCAGCATGCCAACGCCAGGGTCCTCGCTGAGGCATTCGCCGCCGAAATCGTGGAGGATCACAATGACCCCCGCGACAACGCTCACCGACTGCGCGACACGCTGCGCGACCTGATGAAGTCGCCGCAGCGCCGGCGGCGCATGGCCCAGGCGGCTGCCGCGATGGGCCACACCGACGCGGCGGAGACCATCGCCGAGGAACTCTTCGAGATGGCTCGCCGCGGCGTCTGACGCGCTCGATTCAATTGCAATTCGATGTCGGCTTGTGAAGGCCGCCCCCGGCAGGCTAAAATCCCGTCGCAACGGATGGCCCGGGCCTCCTGATCCGCCCGAATGGGCAAGGACGAAAGGAAGCGATCGCGGTGATCACCAATCTCGCGTCTGTGCGACGCCGGCTCTCCGACAACATCAAGCGCGTCCGCGATCAGATCGGCGACGCCTGCGAACGGGCCAAGCGCGAGCCGTCCGAGATTACGCTCGTCGCCGTCACCAAGTACGTCGAGGTCGACGTCATTCGTCAGGCCTTGGATCTGGGCATCCTGGACATCGGCGAGAGCCGGCCGCAGCAGCTCAACCAGCGCGCCGGAATGATCCACGAGTATTTCGAGCGAAAGAACGTCCTGGGAGGTCGGCGGGAGGCGGGCGTGTGCCGGCCCCGCTGGCACATGGTCGGACACCTCCAGCGAAACAAGGTGAAGCTTGTCGTCCCCTGGGCGGAGCTGATCCACAGCGTCGACAGCCTGCGTCTGGCCGAGGACCTGCACAATCAGGCGACCCGCCTGGGGCGCACCGTGGACATCCTGCTCCAGGTGAACACCAGCGGCGAGCGGAGCAAGTTCGGCATCGCCGTCGGCGCGGCCCCTCACTTGGCCGAGCACTTAGCCGCCTGGAAGGGCATCCGCCTGTGCGGCCTGATGACCATGGCCCCGATTGACGCCGACGAAACCGAGCTTCGACTGGTCTTCGACCGGCTGCGTGACGTGTTCGAGGACATGGCCGGCGACCAGCGCCTGGGAACCGATTTCAAGCACCTGTCCATGGGCATGAGCCACGACTTCCAGACCGCCATCGCGGCCGGGGCGACCCTGGTGCGGATCGGAAGCCTTCTCTTCGACGGACTCAGCAAGGGCCCTGAATCCCAGGAAGAGGACGACGGGTGAATCTCGCAGAACAAGACCTGTTCGAGGTCTGGCGGACCATTCTCTGCGTACTATGCACGATCTACGCCCTGGTGGTCATGGGCCAGAGCCTGTGGAGCTGGCTTGTGTTCTTTGCCGGCGACGACCGCCGCACCGCCATGCTGCGGTCCTACGCGCTGGTACAGTTGCTCCGGTTGAGGCCGCGACGATTCTCGTGGGAGTTTCTCCAGATCGGCGCGTGGTTGGTCGTCCTCGCGCTCTTGCTCAATTGGCATCGCATCTGACCCTCGAGCCGCCTTCGCGCGGCAGGGAAGGCGGCACATGGGTGAGATTCTCTGGTTCTGGCTCGCCATCACCGGCGCCGCTTGCCTGGTCTGGACGAGCAGACACCTCCAGCTCAGCGCCGCCCAGCGCCTGATGCCCCCGCTCGACTCGGGCATGTTCGCGCGATCGACGCGGCCGCTCCCCGCCGTGACCTGGCTGGTGGCCGCCAAGGACGAGGCCGACAACATCGAGGCCTGTCTCCGCTCATTGGCAGGCCAGGATTATCCCGACCTTCGGATCATCGCGGTCAACGACCGAAGCACCGATGGAACCGGCCCGATCATGGATCGTTTGGCGGCCGAGCACCCACGCGTCTCCGTCGTGCACGTCTCGGCCCTGCGCGACGGCTGGTTCGGCAAGAACAACGCCATGCGCGAGGGGGTGGCCCAGGCGACCGGGCCCTGGCTGTGCTTCACCGATGCCGACTGCGTTCAGGTGTCGCCCCGTTCGCTGGCCGTGGCGATGCACTACGCCCTCGAAAAGTCCGTCGATTTCCTTTCCGTCCTCCCGGCCCACGAGACCAAGAGCTTCTGGGAAGGCGTCGTCCAGCCCGCGTGCAGCGGCATCATGATGATCTGGTTCAACCCCATGCGGGTGAACGACCCCAAGCGGCGCACGGCCTATGCCAACGGCGCCTTCATGCTCATGACCCGCGCCTGCTACGACGCCATCGGCGGCCACGATGCCGTCAAGACGCAGCTCAACGAGGACATGCACATGGCCCGCCTGGCCAAGGAAGCCGGGCTGCGGCTGGCCGTCGTCTCCAACGTCGATCTCTACACCGTGAGGATGTACGACCGCTTCGCCCAGATTCGTGCCGGCTGGAGCCGCATCTTCTACGGCTGCTTCGGCACCATGCGCCGGCTGGCGGTTACGGCCCTGGTAGTGGCGGTTTTCAGCCTACTGCCGTGGGCAGCCCTCGCCGCAAGTGTCACCGCGACGGCAATCGGCTGGGCTCGATGGTCGGGCTGGCCGCTGCTGGCGGGCCTCTCCGGCCTGACTTGCCTCGTGCAACAGACCGTCATGTTCCGCTTTTATCGAATGAACCGACTGAAAGCCTGGTATGCCCTGGCCTATCCGATCGGGGCGGCCGTCGGACTCTGGGCCCTCTTCGGATCGATGCGCCGCGCCGCCGGCAGCGGCTCGATCACCTGGCGCGGCACGACCTACCGAGAGGGCCGTGTCGATCCCGTCCCCCAGCGCGGCCTCGCCCCGCCATGAGGCAGGAGCGCTTCGTTTAGCCGGCGGGCTTGCCCGCCGGTAACGGAAACGCACGTCGCATCTTTCGATCATCGTCAAGATAGGAGTCCAACGACATGCGCCGTCGGCGCACAAAGCGCCCATCGCCTGCGATCGGCTCATCCAGTCCCCGGACTGGCCCCAAGCTCGCGGAGCAGCTCCACGATCCGTGTGGTGGTGAAGACGTGGGCGGTCCGCACGCGATCGACCACCATCTGCGGGTCCCACTGCTGCGGCTGGCCCCACCGCGCATCCACCTCGATGAAAAGCTGCCGAATGTCCTCTATGAGCGACTCGATCTTCACCTCCGCCTGCCAGTTGGGAGCGTCCGGGCCCGGCAGCGGAGGTAGCAGCAGCTTCAATCCCACGGCGTGGACCGGCCGCCCGAGCGGACCGAGCCGTTCGTCGAGGCCGAGACAGCGTTGGCCGAGAAAGAGCCTCGCATCGTCGCCTTCCGATTGCGCGGTCAGGCGGATGGTCACGCCGGAGGCCACGATCAACCGGGGATTAAACACATGGGCGACGCATTCCAGGGCCAGCTTCAGGTTGTCGAGAAAAAGCTCCAATGAGCCGGTCGGAAAGAAGTCCTCGAAGTTCATCAAGTCGGGCTGGAGGGAGAGCTTCAACTGGCTTCGCGGATCGCCCTCGGTCTGGGGGCTGACCAGGTGCCAGGCCCGCTCCGCGTACTCCTGGCGGCGCCAGTCGAACCCCTCGCTGGCCTTCATCTGAAACTGCTGCTTGTGCGGCTTGTCGAGCAGCGCCTGCGGAGCGAAGCGAATGCCGGCGTGCAGGCCGCGGGTCTTGATGGTGTCTGGTAGCATGACTCCGGCGGGGTCCTTACATTTCAAGCGTGCGGGACGATCCGGCTAGGCCCTCGCGGGCATCTGCGCGGCTCAACCCCCCGCGGGTTGACTGGTTGGCACCGCGACCCCGGGGAGGGACATCCCGTCGGCAGGCGCGCTGGTAGGCGTACTGTCGCCGTCGGTTTGGCCAATCAAAGCGGCCACCGGGTCCGCGGAAGCGGATTCCGCGGAAGCATCAGGGCTGGGGACAGTCACAACCGGTGGAGCGAACACGACCGGCCGTGATCGGAGGTCCAGGCCGGCTGCGCGATGCCGCGCTTGGTCGGGAAAAGGCGTCTGTGCGAATCGCGCGTCGGCGGCGATCTTTTCATACCACTGGCGGGCCTCGCTGAAGTCTTCGTTGTTCTCCGCGATAACGCCGAGCATCATCATCGCCTGGGCCTCCGCCACAAGATTCTTCGAGGGCACGCCTATGGCGTGCTCGTAGGCCTCTTGAGCGATCGCGTTCCAATCCTTCCGGACGTCGGGTTTCTCAGGACCTGCGCCGGAATCAGCCGAAACGAACTCCGCCATCGCCAGGTCGCCGATCTTCATCCACGCCGCGGAGGCGAGATTCGGGTCGCCGGCGTCGGCGGCGATGCCCCGCAGATGCTCGATCGCCGCCGAGGGATCGGAGAGCAATTCGGAGTCGTTGAGGGCCGCCCAGTTGCCCATGATGCGGCTCTGTCGGCCCTTGACGAACCAGAACCCGCCTGCGACGACCCCCGCCCCAACGACCACCACGACGGTGAGCATCAAGGCGTTTCGCTTGACGTATTCGCCGATCTGGTCGATCTGCTGGGAAAGCTCGTTGGTCCGTAGTTCCTGTCTGCGTGTGGTCTTCATGGCATATTCGGCGGCGAGCCTCGCTACTCCCCTGATTCCAGGCCCGGCGCCCCGATCATGGCCCGTATCCGGGTGCTGGGGCTGAACAGGCCGGCGGGTATTTTCTCGATGCGAATCTCGCAGCGCTCCTCGGCCTTGCGGAAGGTCAGCGTGTACACCCCGTTCTTGAGCACTTCGTTGACCAGCTTCCAGCCCTGGCCCGGCATATGTTGAACGTAGAAGTTCCGAACCGGCAGGGGCTCTTCATTCCCGAGGTAGAAGTGCTTCACCTTTCGCCGCCCCTCGCGATAAGAATGGTCGGACTTCTCCCGATCGAGCTTGAACTTGTCCGGCACCGGCACGTCCATCACGAAGGGCTGATCGCGCGGCGGCGGCATGGTCGGCCCGGCAGGCCCCGAGGGCTCTTTCCTGCACGCTCCGACGACAACCAGGGTCAACAGCCAAAGGCTGATTCTTCCGACTCGAGTGGGCATGATTGATCCGGCCGTGCCCTTCTCGGCGAAACCGCGGAGCCGATCCGCGACGAATCCTCCCGCCGAGCCGGGCAAGTCCGGCAAAGGTATAGCCGCCGCCGAAGGCTGTCAATTTCAAGGCAAACCTCGAATCGTGCGGGATGAAACTCGCTGACGCCGACCCGCTAAATATGCTCAGGATCGGACCCTAACGAATCGTCGCATCGCCGCAAGGGTCTTCGGGCTGATGTGGTGCTCGATGCCCTCGGCGTCAACTTCGGCGCTGGCGCGCGGCACCCCCAGGGCGACGAGAAACTCCAACACCAGCCGATGCCGCTCGCGGGCGCGCGCCGCCATGTGCCGGCCCTTGGGGGTCAGGAAGACCGAGCGGTATGGAGCCGAAGTGACCAATCCATCCGCCGCGAGACGGCCGATCGTTTTCGTGACGGTGACGTGTGTGACTCCCAGGTGTCCGGCGATGTCCACGGCCCGGGCCTCGCCGCATCGGGCAATCAGGTCGTCAATCAACTCGACGTAGTCTTCGGCCAGCTCGTGGGCGTGGTCCTGGCGCGTCCGCCGGTAGCCGATAGCGGCGCTCCTGGGGATCGAGGCTCGCCGGGACTTTTTTGTTGCGCCGCGCGCGCCTGGCATTGTTCAACTCCAGTCCGGGACGCCGCCGGAAGTCCGGCCGACGCCAGCGAGGGCGGCCGGGGGCCCGGGCGGGCGACATTGTGGGTCCCCGGTCGGCCGGAGGCAAGCCCCGGCGGACATGACATTGCCATTTCTACTAATTATAGTATATACTACGATTTGTGGCACAGGCCTTTACTTGATCCAGCCGCGCCGCTATGTTCCCGAATAGTCCGGGCGGCCCAGCCCGTCAGGTCCGTCCTTGGTCCGCCGGTCCCCGCGGACTGTTGCAGAGGTGAGCGCCCATGTCCCGACGATTCGTCTTTCTCACCGCCATATTCGGCGCATGGCTGGCCCTAGACCGCCCGGCGCTGGCCCAGTCCGCCGCCAAGGCTCTGCCCAATCCCTATCATGTCACCTGCACCGTGGGGATGGTGGCGGACATTGTTCGTCAGGTGGCCGGCGATCACGCCATCGTGGAGGGGATCATCGGCGAGGGAGTCGATCCGCATCTCTACCAGGCAACCCGGTCCGACGTCGCCAAGCTGCTTGCCGCGGACATCGTCTTCTACAGCGGCCTGATGCTGGAGGGCAAGATGTCCGACGCCCTGATCAAGGTCGGACGCAAACGGCCGGTCTATGCCGTGACCGAACTGATCGACGAGTCCCTGCTCCTGGAACCGCCGGAATTCCAGGGGCACTACGACCCTCACCTCTGGATGGACGCGTCTTTGTGGAAGAAGGGCGCCGAGATGGTGGCCAAGACTCTCGGCGAGTTCGACCCGCTGAACGCCGCCACCTACCGATCGAACTTCGATCGCTATGGAAAAGAGCTGGACCGGCTCCACGAATACGCCAAGCGTACGATCGCCACCACCCCCGAAGGGCACCGGGTCCTGGTCACAGCCCACGACGCCTTCAACTACTTTGCACGGGCCTATAAGCTGGAGGTCAAGGGCATCCAGGGCATCAGCACCGAGTCGGAAGCCGGCATCGCCGACATTAATCGGCTGGTGAACTTGCTGGTCGATCGCCGGATCAAGGCGGTATTCGTCGAGAGTTCGGTGTCGGACAAGAACGTGCGGGCCCTGTGCGAGGGGGCGGCCAGCAAGGGCCATCAGGTGGTCATCGGCGGCCGGCTCTTCTCCGATGCCATGGGCAAGCAGGGCACCTATGAAGGAACCTACATCGGGATGATCGATCACAACGTCACCACCATCGCCCGGGCCCTGGGCGGCTCGGCGCCACCCAGAGGCATGGACGGCAAGCTGGCCGAGGCCGACAAACCTTAGCCGCTCGAGCGCGGGTCGCCCCACCGGCCCGTCACACGCAATGAACACCACCGAATTGGAGAGAAGGGTTGATGCTCGGTTGAGTCGGCCGCACGATTCCTCCGACCACGACGTCAACTGCCCGGTCTCCATCCATGACATGACCGTCGCCTACCACCGCCGCCCGGTGCTGTGGGACGTCGACTATGCCGCTCACGAAGGCCGGCTGATCGGCATCGTCGGTCCGAACGGGGCCGGCAAGAGCACGTTGATCAAGGCCTGCCTCGGCCTGGTCCCGTGCGCTTCCGGCAGCGTCAGGTATTACGGCCGCTCCTACCGCTCGCAGCGGAAACTCGTCGGCTATGTCCCGCAGCGCGAGAGCGTGGACTGGGACTTTCCGGCCAGCGCCCTGGACGTGGTCACGATGGGCCGCTACGGGCGGATTCCCTGGTGCGTCCCGCCCTCTCGTCGGCACAAGGCAGTGGCCATGCACTGTCTCGAACAGGTCGGGATGGCCGAATACGCCAGGCGGCAGATCAGCAAGCTTTCCGGGGGCCAGCAGCAGCGCGTCTTCCTGGCACGAGCCCTCGCCCAGGACGCCGGCGTCTATTTCATGGACGAGCCCTTCTCGGGGGTTGACGCCGCAACGGAGACGGCAATCGTCAGGCTTCTCCACGGTCTGAAGGATCGCGGCAAGACGGTGCTGCTGGTACATCACGACCTCCAGACCGTTACGGAATACTTCGACGAAATCATCCTCCTGAACATGCGGATCGTCGCCAGCGGCCCGACAAAGGCCGTGTTCACCACCGAGAACCTGCAAAAAACCTACGGCGGACGCCTGACCATCCTGGAGAAGGCGGCCGACGCCATGGCCCGAGGCGAGAAGCAGTGAACCGGCAGCGGAACGAGCCCAATTCGCACGCTGCGGAAGCGCCGGCCGATCCAATCGGTGGCATTCGCGCAAAAAAAAGCTTGCCGCGCCTCCGCCCATGCGCTGCCGTCGCCTTCCTCGCTGCCTTGAGTATTGCAGTTGCCTCGGCTGCTGCCGCCGAAGACCATCCTCACGGTCAACGTTCGATCACCGACACCACACTGGAGTGGCCCTCGTGGGTCGAGTTCGTCCGGGTGCTATCCCTGCGCGACTACAACACGCGCGTCGTGGTGCTCGGGACGGTCCTCTTGGGCACGGCTGCCGGCGTCGTCGGCACCTTCGCCTATCTCCGCAAGCGAGCCTTGATGGGGGACGCCCTGAGCCATGCGACGTTGCCCGGAATCGCCGCCGTGTTCCTGTGGCTGGGCTCCAAGGACCTGCCGATCCTGATCGCCGGAGCCGCGGCCAGCGGCGTCCTGGGGGTTCTGGCGGTCATCGCGCTTCGACAAGTGCCGAGGATTCGGGCCGATGCTGCGATCGGCATTGTCCTCAGCGTCTTCTTCGGCGCCGGCATGGTGCTGTTCAGCTTTGTCCAGCAGATGCGCACGGGCAACGAGGCCGGCCTCCAGACCTTCATCTACGGCAAGGCCGCCGCGATGCTACAGGGCGATGCCGTGCTCATCGGCGCTTGCGGCCTCATGGTGATCTCCGTCGCCGCGGCGCTATTCAAGGAATTCCGACTGGTCTGCTTCGACCAGGCCTTCGCGAGCGCCTCCGGCTTCCACGTCGTGTTTATCGACTTGATCATGATGGCCCTGGTCGTGCTGACCACCGTCGTGGGGCTTCAGGCAGTCGGGCTCATCCTGATCGTGGCGTTGCTCATCATCCCCGCTGCATCGGCGCGCTTCTGGACCGATGGGCTCCTGGTCATGACCCTCCTGGCCGCCCTCATTGGCGCGGTCAGCGGCTGGCTCGGTTCGACCTTCAGCGCCCTCCTCCCTCGGCTGCCGACCGGCGCCGTGATCGTGATGTGCGCGGGGCTGATCTTCTTCGTCAGCATGCTCCTGGCCCCGCGGCGCGGCGTCGTGGCAAGCCTGATGCGGCGCTGGATGCTCCAGCGGAAGATCGGCTATCAGCACCTCCTCCGAGCCCTGGTGGAACGCGAGGAGATGGAGGGCGAGGACGCGGCGATCGAGCTGCGCCGCCTGCTCAGGGCCCGAAGCTGGTCACCGAAAATCCTGCGGCGGATCATCCGGCGTGCCGTCCGCGAAGGCGCCGTGGTGCGGGTCGGGCAGGATGGCCTTCGCCTCACCACTGGAGGCCGCGTCGAGGCCACGCGCATCCTCCGCAACCACCGCCTCTGGGAGATGTACCTGATTCGCTACGCCGACATCGCTCCATCACACGTTGATCGCGACGCCGACGAGGTTGAGCACGTTCTCTCCGAAGCGATTGTCCGCGAACTGGAGCGGGCCATGGACGCCGTGGTCAACGTGCCGCCCTCGCCCCATCTTTACGAGGCCCGCTGATGGAATCCTGGGTTTGGACCATAGACGGCTGGATCATCCTGGTGGGAGTGCTCAGCGCCTGTTCCTGCACCCTGCTCGGCAATTATCTCGTCCTGAGGAAGATGAGCCTCATGGGCGATGCCATCTCCCACGCCGTCCTGCCGGGGCTGGCCATCGCCTTTCTCGTATCAGGAAGCCGATCAGCCCTCCCCATGCTGTTCGGGGCGATCGCCGCCGGGGCCCTGACCACTGTCCTTACCGAGGCCGTGGTCCGGTTCGGCAAGGTCGAACAGGGCGCGGCCATGGGCGTGGTCTTCAGCGTCCTGTTTGCCTTGGGCCTTATCCTCATCCGTCAGGCGGCGGACCACGTAGACCTGGACCCGGGCTGCGTCCTGTACGGTAACATCGCCCAGATTCCCCTCGATGCCTTCGGCGAGACCCTCCCGCCGGCCGCGATCAACTTGCTCATCGTCATGGCGCTCAACCTGCTCTGCGTCGGCCTCTTCTACAAGGAGCTGAAGATCACCACCTTCGACCCGGAATTGGCCTCGGCTCTGGGTATCAATGCCCAGGTGGTGCACTACGGCCTCATGATCCTCGTGGCCATCACCACCGTCGCGAACTTCGAATCGGTCGGATCGATCCTGGTCATCGCCATGCTCATCGTGCCCGCCGCGGCGGCCCACCTCTTGACCGAGCGTCTGGGGTCCATGATCCTCGTGAGCCTGGTGATCGCCGCGGCCTCCGCGGTCATCGGCCATATCCTCGCCGCCTTCGGCCCCGGCTGGCTGGGCATCGCGGCGGCCACGAACACGTCGGCGATGATCGCCGTGGTCGCCGGAGCGTTTCTATTCGTCGCCATCCTGGCCGCGCCGCAGCACGGCGCAATCAGCCGGCTCTATCACCGCCTGGCCCTGCGCCGCAGCATCGTGCAGGAAGACATCTTGGGGCTTCTCCACCGCCTGCACGAAATGGCTCCGGCCCAGCTCCGACCTGTCGGCAGGCAGGACGTGGTCCTTGCCGTGGGCGACACCCTCCTCTCGCGTCGCGGGCTGCGGGCCTTGGAGCGCCGCGGCTACATCGAATCTGCCGGCGAGGGTCGCGGCCGCCGTGCCGATCGCATTTGCCTCTCCGCGGCGGGTCTGGCAGCCGCGTCCGGACTGGTGCGATCGCATCGATTGTGGGAGGCCTACATCGCCAAGCACTTTGAGCTGCCGCTCGATCATCTCCACTTTTCCGCCGAGCGCGCCGAGCACTTCATCACCCCCGCCATGCGCCAGGAACTTTCGGCCGACCTGACCGGTCCACAGCGCGACCCGCATGGAAAAGAGATTCCACCTGAAGCGGAGCAGAAGCCGTGACACGAGCCTGGCACTTCTATCCGGTCGCGCTGGCCTGGCTTGGGCTGACCGGTTACCCGGCGATCGCCCAACAGGATGCGCCGCCTGAGCCGGCGATCGCGGAATCTGAGAAAAACCGCAACTCAAAAGACCCCAGCGCGTCTCGAAACTGGCTCGGCCTCGAGGCGGCCCCGCTGGATGAGCCCCTGGTGACCGATCGCCCCGACTTCACCGAAAGCTCTGTGACCGTTCCCTTTGGGCGCACTCAACTGGAAAGCGGCTATACCTACACCTACGACAGCGGCGACGGCGTCAGGACCGAGGACCACACCTATCCGGAAGCGCTGCTGCGAATCGGACTGGTCGAGGACGTCGAGCTGCGGCTCGGCTGGGCCGGCTGGTCGCACTCGCAGGAGTCCTTCCGCGAGCGAAACGACGTCGGCCGCAGCGTGCAGGTCACCGAACCCGACGACGGCGGCAACGACATGACCGCGGGGTTCAAGCTTCATTTCCTGGACCAGGTTGGCCTCGTGCCGGACATGGGCGTGATCGTCGATCTCAGCCTTCCCACCGGGGCGTCGGGACAGACCTCGGGCGATGTCGATCCGGGAATAAAGCTGCTATGGTCCTACGACCTGACAGACGCCGTCGCGGTGGCCGGCAACGTCAACATGGCCGTCCCCACCAGCGACGACGGACGGTTCTTCCAGACCTCCGCCTCGCTCTCCATGGGCTGCTCCATCACCGATCGGCTTGGCGGCTACGTCGAATACTATGGCTTCTATCCGAACGACCGCGGACAGAGCGACGCCCATTATGCCAACGGCGGCTTCACGTACCTGATCACGGACAACTTTCAAGTGGACATCAGGGCCGGATTGGGCCTGAACGACGAGGCGGACGACTTCTTCACGGGAGTCGGCTTCGCCTATCGATTCTGAGCCTCGGCAACTGGTTGCAAGGAGCAAAACACATGACCTTCCTGCTCGACGCCATCTTCGTGGCCATCAGCGATCTGCTTTCCGCGATCGTGGCTATTCCCATCACCCTGATCACCGAGATCCTCATCGCCATCTTTACGGCCCCGATTTAAGAGGCTGATTCAGTTCGGCACGGGAGCCGCGGCCTTCAGGCCGCGCGGCCGATCAAGCGTCTTTTCCTGATACTACCCCCAAAGGGGCGGACCGGGAGGCTGATTGGGGCCGCGGGAGGCAAATAATGGTCTTTTCTGGCACAATATGTGGTCGAGGTGGACCGGCGCTCTGCCGACGGAAACACCGGGAGATTAGACCATGTTTGCCGAAGTAGATTGGAACCAGTTGTTCCGCATGCCCAACATCGCCGTCGTCATGGGCTGCTTGATCCCTATCGTCGGCGCCGTCGCCACGGCGTGGTACCGAATCGCGAAGGTGCGCTCGGAGAACCAACTCAAGCGATCCCTGGTCGAGCGGGGACTGGCCGCGGATGAAATCGAGCGCGTTCTGCGGGCCAAGGGGCCGACCGAGAGGGACTAGAGCGGTTCCCAATTCAGTGGATGACTGCCCGCTGCGAAGAAAGGCCAGGGCAGGCCTGCCCTGGGCCTAGGTAATCGGGCGAGGATCGTCAAGTGAATCGGGAATCGCTATAGTGCCGCGTCTCGATCGAAGTTTCGGGGAGTGCGGGCCTCTGGCCCGCCGGAATCGGTCGCGGGAGCATGGCGGGCGGGACGCCCGCACTCCCCCAACCCGAAGCATCGATCGAGACTTGG
>Ga0187893_10001091_pt1 | contig 67679 bp, 57 predicted proteins | sample MA1701074metaG_FD_139574 | JGI IMG/M metagenome (GOLD analysis project Ga0187893, IMG submission 139574) | White microbial mat communities from a basaltic lava cave in the Kipuka Kanohina Cave System on the Island of Hawaii, USA - MA170107-4 metaG ...
AAGAAGATCGCCGTGTCGTAGATTGCAGCGCCGCCCCCCCCCCGCCCCTTCGTGCCCTCCGCCCGGTCGCACCGGACGACGACGCCCGCGATCGCGATCGGCGTCGAACCCTTCCCATCGCGCCCCCCGGGCAGTTCAAGGGCGATCTGGACGCGGCTGAGCAGCGGCAGCTTGTCCGGAGTCCCGAAGCGGATCCCGGAGCTGCTCAGGTCGTGGATGCGCGTCTCGACCGTGCGCCCGCCAAGCGTCAGCCGCAGCGGCAGATCGGCCTCGACCCGGGGGCTCTTGCGTCGCTCGGCTTGTGTCATCGGACCTCACTGCGAAGGCGGTCGTGCGGCCCGAGGCGTCGAAGCGACTCGAAGCGACTCGCGGTCCGGCGACGGCGATTCTATGGGTGGGCTCGGGTAGAGTCAAAGCCCCAAGCGAAGCGAGAGAAGTGGCGACAGCGCCCCCAGGCAAAGAGCCGTAGAGCAAGGAGAGTCACAGAGCCATGGCCAATCTCAACAAGGTGATGCTGATCGGAAATCTGACCCGCGATCCCGAACTGCGCTACACGCAGGGGGGGATGGCGCTGGTCAAGTTCGGCCTCGCGGTGAACCGCAAGTACCGCAACAAGAACACCCAGGAGATGGTCGAGGAGACCACCTTCGTCGACGTCGAGGGGTGGGGTTCCTCCGCGGAGACCTTCAACCAGTACATGGCGAAGGGCCGCCCCGTCTACGTCGAGGGTCGCCTGAAGCTCGACCGCTGGGAGGGCAAGGACGGCCAGAAGCAGAGCAAGATGATGGTCGTCATGGAGAACTTCCAGTTCCTCGGCAGCGGCGGCGCTCCGAAGGAGGCGGGCGAGCCGAGGGGCAGCCGCGCGCCCCGCGAGGGCGGAAAGCCCGACTCGCAGGCGGAGGTTCAGGCGGGTCAGGTCGCGGACCGCGGGCCGTCACAAGGGGAGGACTACGACTTCGAGGACATCCCGTTCTGACGCGTCCCCGCCACGCGTGCCGCGCGGACCACCTCCGAGTTGCTCCGTGGCCGCAGGCTGGCGCCGCGGCGCCCCGCCTTCGAGGGACGTCGTCGTGCGTCAGAGGCCTTGGCCGGCCCGGGCTGCCGCCTAGGGGGCCCGGGGGCCGATGAGCGCGAGGGCGTCGATCCACCCCACGGCCGTCGTCGACGCCGGCGCCCGCATCGGCGCGCGAACGCGCATCTGGCACTTCTGCCATGTCATGGGGGGGGCTCGCATCGGTAGCGACTGCGTGCTCGGCCAGAACGTCTTTGTCGGTCGCGGCGTCGCTGTCGGGGCGGGCTCGAAGATCCAGAACAACGTTTCGGTCTACGAGGGTGTCACGATCGGGCGCCGCTGCTTCCTCGGCCCCAGCGTCGTCTTCACGAACGTCCGCGCGCCGAGGGCGGAGGTGGAGCGGAAGGAGGCGTTTCTTCCCACGCTCGTCCGCGACGGGGCGACCCTCGGGGCCAACGCGACGATCCTCTGCGGGACGAAGATCGGCCGCTACGCCCTGGTCGGGGCGGGTGCCGTCGTGACCCGGGACGTGCCCGACCATGCGCTCGTCTGCGGCGTGCCGGCGCGCCCTCGCGGTTGGGTGTGCCGGTGTGGCGTCCCCCTCGACGCCGCGCTTCGCTGTCCCGACTGCGGGCGTCGCTACCGGCTCAGGCGTGGACGCCTCGCAGCGGCGGCGCCCCCGTGACCGCGGCGCTGGCGCTCCTCTTCGGCGGATTGGGCGCCATCGTCGGTTCGTTCCTCAACGTGGTCATCCACCGGCTCCCCCGTGCGGAGCCGATGCGGCTCATGGGACGGTCGCAATGTCCCTCCTGCCGGGCGGTGATCGCGTGGTTCGACAACCTGCCGCTCCTCTCCTACCTGCTCCTCCTCGGCCGCTGCCGGCGGTGCCGCTGGCCGATCCCCATCCGCTATCCTGCCGTCGAGGCGCTCGGGTCGGGGCTCTTCGCCGTCGCGCTCCTCCGAGGCGACACGCTCGGGTGGTCCCCCCTTCTGGCCGGCGCCGGGCTCGTCTCCGCCTTTCTCGCAGCCCTCGTCGCCGCCTCGTTCATCGATCTGCGCCACCGGACGCTCCCCGACCTGCTCACGCTGAAGGTGGCGCTTCCGATCGCCACCCTCGCTGCGGTGGCGGTCCCGGCCATCCACGGCACTTCGCTCTGGGGCGTGAGCCTGGCCGGGGCCGGGAAACCCGGCCTGGCGTCGCTCCTTGTCGGAATGGCTGGTTCGGCGGCTGGGGCCGGTGCGGTCCTGCTGGTACGCAGCGTGGCGTTGCGCCTCACCCGCCGCGCGTCGATGGTGGCCGGCGACGCGAAGCTGATGGCCGCTTGCGGGATGCTGGTCGGCCCGCAAGGGGCACTCGTCGCGATCGCCCTCGCCCTGCTCGTCGGCGGGACGCTGCGGCTCGTCTTGCGCGGCCGCGCTCCCCCCTACGGACCCCTTCTCGCGGCGGGCGCAACCGCGACTCTCCTGGTCGGCCCGGCCCTGCGGCTGCTTTGAGCCGGGGAACCGGTCGCGGGGGGCGTCGAACGGCCGTGGCGGCGCACGGCCGCGTTGCCCCTCCTTGCCCTGCTCTTGGCCGCCAGGGGGCCGACCCCGCCTGCGCCCGCCGTCCGTGAGCGGGCGGGGCGCCGCAGTCGCGACTTGGCGTGCGGGGAGTGGAGCCGGGTGGTACCACCTGTTGTGGGACAAAGGTCATTGATCTGCCATATTTGGTTGACGGCTCGCCGAGGCTGACGCACAATGCCGACATTGCGCGCGGGGCTTGCCCGCGAGGCGGTCATGGACTTGCTGCACGCGACAGGAGGGATTCGATGCTTTGGAATGTGTTCGCTCGGGTAGGGGCGGGGCTCGCGGTGCTCGCCCTCGTGTTTTCGGGTGGCTGCCGCTCGGTCAAGACGGACCGGATTCGGGTGCTGGAGGCGAAGAACGCCACCGCCGAGAAGGAGATGGCGGAGCTGAGGCAGCGCAACGCCGAGCTGCGCGCGAAGGAGCTCGAGGCCCAAGCCGCGCGGGACCGCGCGGAAGCGGAGGCGCGGGCGGCCGAGGCGCGCGCGACCATCGCCGCGCAGAAGGCTCCTCCGGCCGCGCCGCCGGCCACGGCGGATAGGCCGGGACGCCTCAACGTCGATACGAGCGGACTTCGCGACATTCCCGGTGTCGAAGTGCGCAACGGCAACAACGGCGAGACGACGATCGTGCTCGCGTCGGACGTGACCTTCAAGCCCGGCCGCGCGGACCTGAGCACGCGGTCGCAGGCGACGCTCGAGAAGGTCGCGTTGGCGCTTCGCAACGCGAGCGGTGTCCGGGAGGTCCGCATCGAGGGGCACACCGACAGCGATCCGATCCGCAAGTCAGGCTGGAAGGACAACCGGCACCTCTCCGTCGAGAGAGCGAGCACCGTGCGCCGGTTCCTCGTGACGAAGGGCGTCGACGACGCCGTCGTCCGGGTCGAGGGTCATGGCGCAGACCGTCCGCTCGCGCCCAATACCAGCGATCTCGGCAAGGCACAGAACCGGCGCGTGGAGATCATCCTGCTCGCGCAGCCGTAAGGCGCTCGCCTCCTCGGAAGGCCACGGGGGGCAGGCCCGCCGTGGCCTTCCGTGCCTGTTCAGGGGTCCCCGGCCGATCGGCATCGGCGCGGGGCCCGGGAACGGCGTTCCATTGCGCGCGGCCTCCCCCGTCCCGTCTTGAGGCGGCGGCGACCTCCTCCCCCGAGCCCCCACCCCCTCGCCTCGCGCGGCCCCGTCGCCTAAACCCGGTCCCCTCGAAGGGCCGATAGGGAGCCGGGTCTCATGGTCGCCATCCCCCGGGGGGCGGCGACGACACACCTCCGAAAGACGGGACAACGATGGTCGGAATCGAGGAACTCCTACAGATCATGGTGCAGCGCGGCGGCTCGGATCTGCATGTGACCGCCGGTTCGCCACCGAAGATCCGCATCGACGGGTCGCTCGTCTCGACGGAGCACGACATGCTCGCGCCGGACATGACGAAGAAGATCGTCTACTCGGTGCTGACGGCGGAGCAGATCACGAAGTTCGAGCGAGAGCTCGAGCTCGATCTCTCGTTCGGCATCGACGGGCTCGGGCGCTTCCGGACCAACGTCTTCTTGCAGCGCGGCGCGGTCGGCGGCGTCTTCCGCATCATCCCGTACACGATCCAGGGGTTTGACGAACTCGGACTGCCGCGCGAGATCATCGAGGCCTTCTGCGCGCTGCCGAAGGGGCTCGTGCTCGTGACCGGGAGCACCGGTTCCGGCAAGTCCACGACGCTGGCCGCGATGATCGACTTCATCAATCAGCACCGCTGCGAGCACGTGATCACGATCGAGGATCCGATCGAATACCTGCACCGGAACAAGAACTGCCTCTTCAACCAGCGCGAGGTCGGGTCGGACACGCGCTCGTTCGCGAACGCGCTGCGGTCGGTCCTTCGCGAGGACCCCGACGTGGTCCTGATCGGCGAGATGCGCGACCTCGAGACGATCGAACTCGCGCTGACGCTGGCGGAGACCGGCCACCTCACGTTTGCGACGCTGCACACCTCCGACACGGTGCAGAGCATCAACCGGATCGTGGACGTGTTCCCGAGCCACCAGCAGCAGCAGGTGCGCACCCAGCTCAGCTTCGTGCTGCAAGGAGTCATCTGCCAGACCCTCGTGCCCCGGGCGAACGGGCGCGGAAGGGCGCTGGCGGCCGAGGTCATGGTGGCGAACCAGGCGGTGAAGGCCTGCATCCGCGACAACAAGGCGCACCAGATCTACTCGCTGATCCAGACGGGCGGCAAGTACGGGATGTGCACGATGAACCAGGCGCTCTTCGACCTCTACCAGGCCGCGCAGATCACCTACGACGAGGCGATGGCGCGGACGACCGATCCCGAGGACCTGAAGCGGACCTTCCAGAGGGCGACCCCCGCAGCGGCGCCGACATCGGCGCCGGCAGCCGCGCCGGCGCGGCGCTCGATCGCGACGAAGACGGGGCGCCATGTCTAGGATCTTCGACAAGCGCGTCGTGCGCATCGTCGAGGAGGCGGGTCTCCTCGCACCGGAGGATCTCCAACAGGTCGTGGAGCTTGCGACGAAGGAGAATGCCCCGGTCTCGACGATGCTCGTCAAGAAGGGGCTCGTCGAGGAGGGAGACCTGCTCGGGCTGATCAGCGAGAAGCTGCGCGTCACGCCGGTCAATCTCCACGACTGCCTGCTCGATCCGGAGGTCGTGAGGACGATCCCGCAGGACGTCGCCACCGGCCACCGGATCGTTCCGATCTCGCGGATCGAGAACACGCTGACGCTTGCCGTCAGCAACCCGTTCGACGTCGTCATCCTCGACCAGCTCCGGAACACGACCGGCTGCGAACTCCGGCTCGTCCTCTCCCTCGACGAGACGATCCAGAAGGCGCTGGGCCGCGTCTACAACCCCGGCGCCGCGGAACTGAAGGCGGTCATGGGGGAGATGGGGGAGACCGACCTCGAAGTGAAGCCGACCGAGGAGCTCGACGAGCTCGACCTCGACGCGATCGCGAAGGGCGAGGAGGAGTCCCCGGTCGTCAAGTTCGTGAACCTCGTGCTCTACCAGGCGATCAAGGAGCGCGTCTCGGACATCCACATCGAGCCGTACGACAAGATCGTGCGCGTGCGTTTCCGCGCGGACGGCAACTGCTACGAGGCGTTCAAGCCGCCGAAGTCGCTCCACAATTCGATCGTCTCGCGCGTGAAGATCATGTGCGGGCTCGACATCGCGGAGAGGCGCCGCCCCCAGGACGGCAAGTTCCAGATCCGCATGGAGGGGCGCCAGATCGACTTCCGCGTCTCGGTGCTGCCGACGGTCCACGGCGAGAAGGTCGTCGCGCGCATCCTGGACGCCGGCAACCTCGCGCTCTCGCTCGACTCGCTCGGGTTCGAGGAGAAGGCGCTCGCCGACTTCCAGGCCGCGATCGCCGCCGACTACGGGATGATCCTCGTCACCGGGCCGACCGGATCGGGCAAGTCGACGACGCTCTACAGCGCCGTGCGCGCGATCCTCAGCGACGAGAGCAATTTCGTGACCGTCGAAGATCCCGTCGAGTACCAGGTGTTCGGCGTCAATCAGGTGCAGGTCTCGGAGAAGCGGGGGCTCACCTTCGCGGCGGCGCTGCGGTCGATCCTGCGCCAGGACCCCGATGTCGTGATGATCGGCGAGATCCGCGACACGGAGACGATCGAGATCGCGATCAAGGCCGCGCTGACCGGCCACCTCGTGCTCAGCACGCTGCACACCAACGATGCGGCCTCGACGATCAGCCGCATGGTGGACATGGGGGTGGACCCCTTCATGGTCGCCTCCGCGACGCTGCTCGTCTCCGCGCAGCGCCTCGCCCGCCGGCTCTGCAAGTACTGCAAGGCGCCGATGGAGCGCCCGCCGAAGGAGCGCCTGATCGCGATCGGGTGTACCGAGGAGGAGGCGGAGACGGCCGAGGTCATGAAGCCCGTCGGCTGCACGCGCTGCAAGGCGGGGTACGCCGGCCGGTTCGCGCTGCTCGAGACGATGCCGATGATCGACGACGTGAAGCGCATGATCATCGAGGGCAAGTCGGCGATGGAGATCAAGAACCGCTCCGTCGTGGAGCACGGGATGCTGACGTTGCGCCGCGCCGCCATCCTGAACATGCTCCGCGGCAACACCTCCGCCGAGGAGGTGCTGCGGGTGACGATGGCGGACGAGGTGCGGGCGGACGGCTGGCGGCTCAAGCCGGTCGATCCGCTCTGACGATAGGGCGCGGTAGCCCCACGGAGGATACGGATGGCCTCATTCAAGTACAACGCGCGCGATCGCGAGGGGAAGACCGTCTCCGGCACCGTCTCGGCAAAGAGCCAGGCGGACGCGGTTTCGGATCTCCGCAAGCGCAACCTGGTCATCCTCGACGTGCGGCAGACCGCGACCGCCGGGCGCGCGCGGAGCGGCCTCCTCGGGGGGCTGACGCGCGCGCGGCCGAGCGCCTCGAAGGAGCAGCTCGTCCTCTTCACGCGCCAGCTCGCGACGATGATCTCGGCGGGCGTGCCGCTGCTCGAGTCGCTGGAAGTCCTCCAGGAGCAGGCGGACACCCCCGGCTTCCGCTTCGTGCTCGACAGCGTGATCGAATCGGTGCGGGGCGGGACCGATCTCAGCACGGCGCTGGAGAAGTACCGCAAGGTCTTCCCCAGCATCTACATCTCGATGGTGCGCGCCGGCGAGGTCTCCGGTCAGCTCGACGACATCCTCGTCCGCCTCGCCGAGTACCTCGAAGCGAGCGAGAAGCTGAAGCGGGACATCCGCGCCGCGATGACCTACCCGGTCATCAGCCTCGTGCTCGTCCTCGGCATCACGATGTTCCTGATGGTCGGCATCGTGCCGAAGTTCAAGGAGATCTTCGACTCCCTCGAGATCGAGCTCCCGTCGCTGACGAAGGCGGTGCTCGGCGCCAGCCTCGCGCTGAAGGACCACTTCGCGATGGTGGGTGCCGGCGCGGTGGGGTTCGTGTTCCTCTTCCTGCTCTGGAAGCGGAGCAAGCCCGGCGTGCGGCAGTGGGACTGGATGGTGCTGCATTTCCCCGTCTTCGGCCCGCTCTTCCGGAAGGTCGCGCTGAGCCGCTTCTCGCGCACCTTCGCGACTCTGATCAAGTCGGGCGTGCCGATCCTCGGCGCCCTCGAAATCGTCGCCGAGACGGCGGGCAACAGCGTCATCAGCGACGTCGTCAACAACGCGAAGGAGAACGTGCGCCAGGGGCACACCCTCGCGGAACCGCTGATGGAGAGCAAGGTCTTCCCGCCGATGGTCACGCGCATGGTGCAGATCGGCGAGAAGTCGGGCTCCCTCGAGCAGCTCCTCGAGAAGATCTCCGACTTCTACGACGACCAGGTCAGCGCGGCGGTCAAGACCCTGACCTCGATGATCGAGCCGATCATGATCGGCATCATGGGCTTCATGGTCGGCGGCATCGTGCTCGCCGTCTTCCTGCCGATCTTCGAGCTGCAGAAGCAGCTCGGCGCGGCGCCGAAGTGAGATCATGCGGCGTGGCCAGCGGCGCGCCGTGCTCTACGGGGCCGGGACACTCGTCGCGGCGGCGCTCCTCTTCGCGGGCTTCGGCATCACCGTCGCGCCGGATCCGGCCACGCGCCTGAACGGCGCGACGCTGCACGCGGAGGCGGGGCAGTTCGACGCGGCTCTCGACATCGTCGCCCTCGTGCTCCGCGAGCACCCGGGCGATCTCGACGCGCTGATCTACCGCGCCACGTTCCTCGGCATGGCGCGCCGCTACGACGAAGCGCTGCGGGCGCTCGCCGATGCGTTGGGGGCCGCGGGGGAGGAGCCGGAGATCGCGCGCAACCTGCAGATGGACCGGGCGGCGCTGCTGCTCGAGATGGGGCGCACCGATCAGTTCCGCGCCGCGCGGGCCGAGTTGGCCGCGGCCGGCGCCGACCATCGCGTCCTCGTGCTCGATGGGCTCGAGGCCTCGCGTCGCGGGGATCCCGCCGCGGCGACGGCCGCCTACGCACGGGCACTCGACGCGAAGCCCGACGACCCGGCCATCCGGGCCAGGCTCTGGAACGCCTGCATGGAGCAGGGCAAGGCGGCGGTCGCCCGGCGGCGCTTCGCGGACGCGCAGGCCGCCTTCGACCGCGCCCGCGAACTGTTCCCACAGGTCGCCGCCGCGCACCTGCGCGCCGCGGAGACGCGGCTCGCCCTCGCCGACGCGCCGGGAGCCATCGAGGTGCTGCGCCACCTGTCGCCGCGCACGCCCGGGATCGCGCCGCTCGTCTTCCGCGCCGCGACCGTGCTGCTCGAGAGCGGCCGCACGGTCGAGGCGATCGAAGCGCTCGGGGGCGCCTACGCGAGCGATCCGGCCGCCGTGAAGTCCCTGTTTGAGACGGAGCGCGCGTGGGACGCGCTGCGCGGCGCGGCGGAGGTTCAGGCCGTCTTCGCGGAAGTCGAAAGGAATCACGGGGGCGGTTTGACCCGCGCCCACTGAGTGATACGGTCCCTTGGAGTGGCGTAGCAATGCGCGGGAGCGCGGCGTGCGGGCGAAAGGCACGACGCCACGGCCCGCCGCGCGAGGACGCGCTCCGCGAAAGTCCAGCACACCACAACACATGCAAGATCACCTGGCTTTCGGGTTGGTATTGGTTCGGAACAGCTGAAAGGAGCACACGAAGGACATGCGCAAGAACGAATCTGGTTTCACGCTCATCGAGCTGATGATCGTGATCGCGATTATCGCCATCATTGCGGCGATCGCGATCCCGAATCTGCTCTCGGCACGTCTCAACAGCAACGAGACGGCCGCGATCGCGACTCTGCGGAACGTCATTTCCGCGCAGGCGCAGTTCCAGTCCACGGCGCGCGCCGACGAGAACAACAACGGCGTGGGCGAGTACGGCTCGTTTGGCGAGCTGAGCGGCGGCGTCGGCGTCCGCGGCGGGTCGGTCCTCAATCCGCCCGTGCTGTCGAGCGCCTTCCGTGCGGTCAGCGGTTCGCGCGTCAGCCGGAGCGGGTACCTCTTCCAGATGTACCTCCCGGACAGCGCGGGCAAGGGCACGGCCGAGGCGGCCACCGGCGGCTACGCCGCGGGCGACCTCGATGCGGACGTGGCCGAGACGACCTGGTGCTGCTACTCGTGGCCGGCCAACTACGGCAACACGGGCAACCGGTCCTTCTTCGTCAACCAGGGTGGCGACATCGTGGCGACGGAGAGCAGCACGTACGACGGCCCGAGCGCGGGCCCTGCGTCCAACGCCGCCTTCGGCGGCGCGGGCGACACGATCACGGGCCAGACCGCCACGGGCGCGACGGGTCGTGATGGCAACTTCTGGAAGCAGGCCGGCTAAGCGTCCGCATCCGGAACACGCAAGGAAAGTTCGCGGGGGGGGCCTCAAGGCTCCCCCCGCGTCGTTTCGATAAGCACGGGGATGGGACATCGGGGATTCACGTTCATCGAGCTGATGATCGTCGTCGCGATCATCGGCGTCATCGCCGCGATCGCGATCCCGAATCTTCTCGCGGCGCGCCTCAGCAGCAACGAGACCTCGGTGATCGGCACGCTGCGCGCGCTCGTGGCGGCGCAGTCCCAGTTCCAGGCCCGCGGGGTCGCCGACGGCGACAGGGACGGGCTCGGCGAGTACGGGACGTTCGCCGAACTGAGCGGAGGGGTGGGGGTCCGGGGGGGGGCGGTCATCGAACCCCCGGTGTTCGGCTCGAGCTATCGCGCGATCAATGTCCACGGCGAGGTCGTCAAGCGCGGCTACCAGTACCGCATCTACCTCCCGGACGTCAACGCGAAGGGGCTCGCCGAGGTCCCCGGCGGCGGCCCCCCGGTCGGCATCGACCCCGACCTCGCGGAGTCCGCCTGGTGCTGCTATGCGTGGCCGACGAACTTCGAAACCACCGGGATGAAGACCTTCTTCATCGGACACGGCGGCGATCTGACCTTCTGCATCCACGAGGGCTACTCGGGGCCCGGCGCCTGCCCTCCCGCGGGCGCGGCGATGCGACTGGGCGGTGCCAACGACTCGATCACCGGCGCCGTCGCGACGGGGGTCACCGGCCGCGACGGTCACTTCTGGCGGAGCGTGTCCGGGTGACGACGCTCCCGGAGGTGTGAAGCTCCACCCGGACACTCCCCGCGAGGGCGAATCCGGCCTCCGAGCCCGAATTGTCGAGATTCCTCAACTTTTCTCCCCCGAAGCGTCGATAGGGGCTCCGGAGCGCGATCGGCCGCCGGCAGCGGCGGCCCTCGCATGGAGCATGGTCAGGAAAGTGAGCGTGATCCTGCCCGCCTACAACGAGGCGGGCTCGATCGGGCATGTCCTGAAGGGCATCCGCGACCTGGCGGCCCGGAGGGAGGGCACCGATCTGTTCGAGATCGTCGTCGTCGATGACGGCTCGAGCGACGCGACCGCGGCGATCGCCGCGGCGGAGGGGGCCCGCGTCGTCCGCCACCCCTACAACATCGGGAACGGCGCCGCCGTGAAGGCGGGAATCCGCGAGGCGGGCGGCGAGGTCATCGTGTTGATGGACGCCGACGGCCAGCACCGGCCGGAGGAGATCCCGCTGCTGCTCGACGCGCTCGAGAACCACGCGATGGCCGTCGGTGCGCGCCGCGCGCAGGGACATGCGGGCCTCCATCGCCGCATCGCGAATGCGCTCTACAACCTGCTCGCCTCCTACGTGACCGGCCGCAAGATCCCCGACCTGACGTCGGGCTTCCGTGCGGTGCGCGCCGGGGTGTTGCAGCGGTTCCTCTACCTGCTGCCGAACACCTTCAGCTACCCGACGACGATCACGCTGGCCTGCTTCAAGACCGGCCTCCCGGTGGCCTACGTCCCGATCGACGCGCAGCGACGCGGCGGCAAGAGCAAGATCCGCCTGCTGAAGGACGGTTCGCGCTTCTTCCTGATCATCCTGAAGATCGCGACCTTCTTCAGCCCCTTCCGCGTCTTCTTCCCGCTCTCGCTCCTGTCGGTGCTCGCCGGCACCGGCTACTACGCCTACACCTTCCTCACCGAGCACCGCTTCACGAACATGGCGATGCTGCTGATCATGCAGGGGGTGATCCTCTTCGCGCTCGCGCTGATCAGCGAGCAGATCGCCCAGCTCCGCTTCGACCGCAGCGAGCGGCGGGGATCGCGGTGAGGATCCTCTGGTTCGGCACCTACAGCCGCGGCGGCGGCTACCCGCGCAGCGAGGTGCTGATCGACGCGCTGCGCTCGGTGGGGGAGGAGGTCGTCGAGTGCCACGTCCCGCTCTTCCGCGACGCGCGCGAGAAGATCGCCGCCGCGAGCACGAAGCGCGGCTTCCTGCGTTTCGGCCTTCGCGCCGGGCTCGCCTGGGCGCGGCTGGCGGCGCGCTTCTTCCGCGCCGGGCCGCGGGACGTCGTCGTCGTCGGGTACACCGGCCACGTCGACCTCTACCTCGCCCGGGCGCTCTCGGTCGTCTGGCGGCGGCCGATCGCGCTCGACGCGTTCCTCAGCCCGTGGGACACCGTCGTCCACGACCGCCGCCTGCTCGCCCCCGCCTCGCGGGCCGCACGCGCCCTCTGGCGGCTCGAGCGCGGCGCGCTGCGCCTCAGCGACCTCGTGCTGACCGACACGCGCGCCCATGCGGACTACATGGCGGAGACCTTCGGCGTCGCCGCGGAGAAGTTCCTGCCGGTGCCCGTCGGCTCCCTCGTGCGCGTTCCGGTGGCGGCGGGGATGGTGGGGGGGGGCGGGGGGCCCCCCGCACCCCCCACCTTCACGGCCTTCTTTTGCGGGACGTTCGTCCCGCTGCAGGGCCTTCCCTACATCCTCGACGCCGCCGAGTTGGCGCCGGAGATCACCTTCGAGATCCTCGGCGACGGACCCGACGGCGACCTGATCGAGGAGGAGGTGGAACTGCGCGGGATGGCGAACGTCCGCCTCGACCGGCGCTTCGTGCCCCGCGAGGTGCTCGAGGAGCGGCTCGCCTTGGCCGACTGCGTGCTCGGCGTCTTCGGCACCGGGCCCAAGACCGGCCGCGTGATCCCCTGCAAGGTCTACGACGGTCTCGCCGCCGGGCTCCCGGTCGTGACCGGCGACGGCGAGGCGCCGCGGGAGATGCTGCACGACGGCGAGAACGCGCTGCTCGTCGACCGCTCGGACCCGGCGCATCTGGTCGCGGCGCTGCGACGGCTGCGGGACGAGCCCGGCCTCGCGGAGCGGCTGCGCGCAGGCGCCGCGCGCTGCGCGCGCGAGCGCTTCTCCGCGCCGGCGATCGGCCTGCGGCTGCGCGCAGCGTTCGCGGAGCTCTCGGGGCGATGAGGATCGCGATCAACGGCCTCGCGCTGACGCGCCGGATGAGCGGGATCGGCCGCACGACGCTGCACACGTTGCGCGCGTTGCTGCGCCTCGACGGAGAGAACGAGTACATCCTCTTCCTGCCGAGCGACGCCGACGACGACCTCGGGCTCGACGCCCCGAACCTGGAGCGCGTGCCGACCGACGTGTCGCTGTCGCAGCCGCTGAGGAGCCTCCTCTTCGAGGAGTTCGCGATCCCCATCCGGCTGCGCGGCGCGAAGGTGGACCTCTACTACGCGCCGAGCTTCCTGCTGCCGGCCTTCCCGGGGGCGGCGACGGAGGTCATCTGCGTGCACGACCTCGCCTGGCGCCTCTTCCCCGAGACGAAGAGCCTGCTCTTCCGCACCTACATGAACCGCCGCCTCCCTTCGGCGTTGCGGCGCGCGGCGCGCATCGTCTGCGTCTCCGAGTCGACCGCGACCGACCTCCGCGCGCAATACGCGCTCGCCCTCGCCGACCGCGTTCGCGTGATCCACAACGGCGTCGACCTGTCGGTCTTCCATCCCGCGGCCGGGAGGGAGAGGGGGGCGCCCTTCATCGCCGTCGTCGGGAACCAGGACCGGAGGAAGAACATCTCGACGCTGCTCGAGGCCTTCCCGCTCTTCCGCGCGCGGATGCGTCCCTGCCGGCTCGTGATGGTGGGCCCCGGTGCGCCGCCGGCGGAGACGCCCGCGGCGGTGGACTTCCTCGGCTACCTGCGGGAGGAGGAACTCGCGGCGCTCTACCGGCGCGCGCTGCTGGTCGTGCAGCCTTCGCTCTACGAAGGGTTCGGCCTGCCGATCCTCGAGGCGATGGCCTGCGGGACCGCGGTCGCCTGCGCGGACATCCCCGTCTTCCACGAGGTGGCCGGCGAGTGCGCCTCCTACTTCGATCCGCGCGACACGAAGTCGATCGCCGAGGTCATGGGCGACCTGGCCCGCGACGAGGGGCGCCGCGCCGAACTGGAGGAGCGCGGCCTTCTGCGCGCGCGCACCTTCCCGTGGGAGGAGACCGCACGCAGGCTGCTCGAACTCTTCCGGGAGGCGGCGGCGTGATCCGGCTGGCGCTGCACGCCCTCGCCGGCCCGCGCGGCGGTCCGCGGACCTACGGCGTCGCGCTCGCGCACGCCCTCGCGCGCACGGGTGCGGTCGATCTGGTCGTGCTGACCGACAGCCCCGAGGCCTTCGGGGATCTGCCGACCGTGAGACTGACCGGTCCGCGACCGTGGGCCGACCACGTGCAGGTCCCCAGGATCCTCCGCCGGCTCGCACCGCACCTCTACCACAACACGAAGAACGCGCTTCCCTGGCGCCTGCCCTGTCCCGGCGTCGTGACGATGCACGATCTCGCCTACCACCACTTCCCCGAGACCTTCGGCACGCTCTCCCGCGGCTACCTGCGCGCGGTGCATCGCGACGCCGCCCGCCGCGCCGCCCGCGTCATCGCGGTTTCGCGTCACGCGAAGCAGGATCTCGTCACGACGCTCGGCCTCGCCCCCGAGCGCGTCGACGTGATCTATCACGGCGTCGGGGAGGAGTTCCACCGGCACGCACGACCGCTGGCGCACCGCGCCGAGCCCCCCTACGTGCTCTCGGTCGGAACGATCCAGGCCCGCAAGAACCTCGACGTGCTGGTGCAGGCGGTGGCGCTGCTGCGCCGCAGCCTCGGCCGCCACGTCCCGCTGCGCATCGCCGGACGGCGCGGGTGGAAGACGAAGGCCTTCGACGAGGCCGCGCGCCACGTGCAGGTGGACCTGCTCGACGTCGTTCCCGACGGCGATCTGCCGGCGCTCTACGGCGACGCCGCGGTCTTCGTGCAGCCCTCCTCCTACGAAGGGTTCGGCCTCACCGCCGCCGAGGCGATGGCGAGCGGCGCGCCGGTCGTCGCGGCGACCGGGGGCAGCCTGCCGGAGGTCATCGGCGACGCCGGCCTCTTCGTGCCGCCGCGCGACCCGGAGGCGCTCGCCCACGCGATCGGCCGCGTGCTCGGCGACGCCCGCCTCGAGGCGCAATTGCGCCTCCGGGGCCGCGCCCGCGCGCGCGAGTTCACGTGGGAGCGGTCGGCGCAGGGCCACTTGGAGAGCTATCGCGCCGCTCTCGACGCCCCGGGAGGCCCCCGGTGATCGCCTGGATCTCGCGCGAGACCGGCCGCGCGCCGCGCTTCTGGGGCTCCGCGCTGATCGTCGGCGCGGCATGTCTCGCCTACGCCAACAGCCTCGGCGCCGGCTTCCACTACGACGACGGCCACCACATCGTCGGAAACCCCTTCCTGCGCGACCCGAAGTACTGGCTGCAGTTCTTCCACCGGCCCGACCTGTTCAGTGCGCTCGAGGGGCACCACATGTACCGCCCCTTGGTGCTGCTCTCCTACGCCCTCAACTATCATCAGGGCGGCTACGATCCCCTTCCGTGGCGCCTCACCGCGATTGCGCTCCATGCATTGACGGCGGTGGGCGTCTTCCTGACCATCCGCTTCCTCGCGGCGCACTGGAAACAGCGCCCGCGCAGGGCCGCGGGCTCCGGGGCTCTCGTGGCCGCCCTCGTTTTCGCCGTCCACCCGCTCTTCACCGAGGCGGTGGACTACGCGAGCGCCCGCTCCTCGCTACTCGCGACCTGCTTTCTCGTCTGGGCCCTCCTCGCCCATCTCGGGGCAAGCCGCACGCCGAAGGGAGCGCGCCGCGTCGCCCTCTGGCTCTTCTCGCTGCTGCTCTTCACGGCGGCACTGCTCAGCAAGGAGATCGCGATCGTCTTCCCGGCGCTGCTGCTGCTGGCCGCGTGGCTCGACCGGAGGGGGTATCTCGCGGTGGTGCCGGCGGCCATCGTCGCGCTGCTCTACCTCTGGGCAAGGCACACGCTGCTCGGTGCCGCGGTCCTCGACTTCGCCGCGCGGGAGGCGGCCCGCGCCACCGCCGATGCGGGCAGCGGCGGCGCGCGCCCGCTGCCCTGGAACCTCTACACGCAGGCGCGCGTCGTCGCGACCTATCTCGCGATGTTGCTCTTCCCGCACGACCTGACCCCCAACCGCTACGTCCGCGTCAGCGAGACGCCGTTCGAGGGGCCGGTGGTCCTCTCGGGCCTCCTCCTCCTCGGGCTCCTCCTCCTTGGCCTGCGGGGACGCGCGCGACGGCCGCTGCCCTGCTTCGGCATCCTCTGGTTCTACATCGCGCTGGCGCCCACCTCGTCGATCATCCCGCTGAACCAGATCATGAACGAGCACCGCCTCTATCTGCCGGCGACCGGCCTCGCGATCGCGCTCGCGACCGTCGCGTGGCGCCTGCCGCGGATCGCGAAGCCGGCGGTCGTGCTCGCGCTGATCGGCCTCACCCTCGACCGCAACCGCGACTGGAACGATCCGGTCCGCCTGTGGGAGTCCGCGGTGGCCGCCTCGCCGCAGTCCGACGGCAGTTGGAACAGTCTCGGCGTGCAGCGCCGCCTGCGCGGCGATGCCGAGGGGGCCCGGGGGGCGTTCGAGCGCGCGCGGCAACTCGCGCCGCACTCGTGGGACGCGACCTTCAACCTCGGCACGCTGCTGTTGCAGGTGGGACGGGAGCGCGGCGACCACGAGACGCTCGACGAGGCGCAGCGCTGCCTGATCCGCTCGCTCGAGCTCCGTCCCGATGCGACGCGGTCGCGCTGGTTCCTCGCCGAGACGCTTCTCGAGTTGCGGCGTCCCGAGCAGGCGGAGGCGATCTGGCGCGCGCTCGCCTGCGAGTCGACGCGGCTCTACGAGATGACGCGCTATCCGCTCGCGGCCCTCGCGCTCGAGCGCGGGAGGCCGGAGGAGGCCGAGCAGCTCTACAAGGAGGCGCTCGCCGAGGGGAGCGACCCGGTGCCCGCCTGGCTCGGCCTCGGGAGGGTCGCGCTCGAACGCGGGGACCGCCGGGAGGCCGCCCGCTGCGCCACCGAGGCGCTGGCGGTTCGCCTCCACGCCGGGGAGCCCCACCTCTTCCTCGCCCGCCTCTATGCGGGCAGCGCGCTCGGCGCGCGCCACCTGATCGAGGCGGAGCGGAGAGGCGTTCGCGTGACCGAGGCGGAGCGCCGATCCATCCTGATGGGCAAGGACTGACCGATGCGGATCCTCTTCCTCGACCACGGCCGCACGATGGGGGGCGGGCAGGTCATGGCCGCGCGGCTGCTGCCGCGGCTCCGCGCGCGCGGCCTGCGGATCGACGCCCTCGTCGGCTGCCCTCACGTGGAAGGGGGGCCGATCCCGGCCACCTATCTCGGGCTCCGGCGCGCGATGCGCGGCTACGATCTCGTCTACGCCAACACCGCCCGCACCGCGATCGCCGCCGCGACGACGCGGATCCCCTTCGTCTGGCACAAGCACCTGCCGGAGACGACGCTGGTGCAGCGTCTCGCGGCGCGCCGCGCGCGGCGGGTCATCAGCGTCTGCCGCTGCGGCGCGCCGGGCGGCCCGAATGTCAGGGTCGTCTACAACGGGGTGCCGGCGATGGAGGCGCCGCCGGCGGAGGATCTGCCGCCGGGGCCGAAGATCCTGCTGCTCGGGCGCGTCGAGCGCGAGAAGGGCCACGACGTGGCGGTCGCCGCGCTGGGGCGGATGCGGACGAAGGCGACGCTGCTCGTCGCCGGACCCGGGGAGTGGTATCTGCCCCCCCATCCGCAGGTCCGGCTGCTCGGACTGCGCAGGGACGTGCCGGCGCTGCTGGCGGCGTGCGACGTGCTGCTGAACGCCTCGCGCTTCGACGAGGGGGCGCCGCTGGTGGTGCTCGAAGCGCAGATGGCGGGGGTGCCGGTCGTCGCGACGCGCGTGGGCGGGACGCCGGAGATCGTGCTCGACGGCAGGACGGCGTTTCTCGTGCCGAAGGAGGATCCTGCGGCGATGGCAACTGCGCTCGACGGGGCGTTGGCTGTCGATCGCGCACGATGGCGCGCCGACGGCGCGTCCCACGCGCGAAAGTTCACGATCGACGCCTGCACGGACGCGATTGCACAGGTGCTTGAGGAGGCGCTGAGGCCGTGGCCTTCGATTTCGGTCACCTGAAGCACCGCGTCGTCAGCGGCGTCTTCTTCACGGCGTCCGCGCAGGTGCTGCGCCAGCTCGTGCAGCTCGGCGCCGTCGCCCTCCTCGCGCGGCTGCTCGAGCCGGGCGCCTTCGGCCTGCTCGCGCTGGCCGCCGCGATCCTCGCGTTCCTCCAGCTTCTCGCGGACCTGGGCCTCGGGGCCTCCGTCGAGCGGAGGCAGGCTCTGACGCCTGCGGAGGAGTCGACGCTGCTGCTGTTGAATCTGGGGGGCGCGGGGGGGCTCTGCCTGCTGCTCTGGGTTGCGGCGCCGGCGCTCGGGCGACTCTTCGGCCAGCCCGACCTGTCATGGGTGCTGTCGACGCTCGGGCCCTGCTTCCTGCTCGCGGGCGCGCTGCGCACGCGCAACGCGTCGCTGGTCCGCGCGATGCGCTTCCGGGCGGTCGCGTTCATCGAGTTCGCGTCCGTGCTCTGCGGCGCGCTGGCGAGCGTGACGCTCGCACTGCTCGGAGCCGGCATGACCGCGCTGGTCGCGGGCAGCGCCGTGCAGCAGCTCGCGTGGGCGGGTGCGACGGTCGCGATCGCGGGGCTCCCCGGGCCCCTCATCTTTCGACGGGCACTCGCGAGGGAGCACCTCGGGTTCGGCTCCACGCTCACCGCATTCAACGTGCTGAACTTCTTCACGCGCAAGCTCGACGACCTGCTTGTCGGCGGACTGATGGGGACCGCCGCGCTCGGCCTCTACGAGAAGTCCTACGCGCTGATGATGCTGCCGGTTTCGCAGCTCTCGGCGGTGATCGGCCGCGTGCTCTACCCCGCCCTCGCGAAGGTGAAGGACGACCCGCCGCGGTTCGCCTTCCTCTTCCTCGGAGCCGTCCGCAAGATCGCCGGCCTCGCGTTCCCGTTGGCGGCGCTCTGCATCGTCGCCGCGGGGCCCGTGGTCCGGATCGTGCTCGGACCGCGGTTCGAGGGGGCGGTCCCGATTTTCGCGGTCCTGAGCCTCGTGATGGGCCTGCAACCGCTGACAGGCATCGGCGGCAGCGTGCTGCTCGCGCGCGGGCGGGTGCGGCTCCACCTCGCGCTCGGCGCGGGGAGCGGCGCCGTCATCCTGCTCGCGTTCACTGGCGGCGCGATGCAGGGCACGCCGGTCGCGATGGCGCGCTGGTACGCCGCCGCCTACGCGCTGCTCTTCCTGCCGACGATGGCCGTCACGATGCGCGTCTGCGGCCTCACGCTCAAAGACCTGCTGCGGCGCATCGCGGTGCCCGCCGCCGCGGCGACGGTCGCCTTCGGCGCGGGCCTTCTCGCTCGCGACCTCCCGTTCGTCGCGACCGCGTGCGCGGTCGGCGCCGCCTACTCGGTTGCGCACCTGCTGCTTGACCGCACGGCGTTCCTCGATCTCTTCCGCTTCGTCGACCCGCGTCGGGCATTCCCCGAGTTCGCGAGGCGCTGACGGGACTGTGGGTCGCCGCGGGAGTCGCGGCAAGTTCCCCCGGCCTCGCTCCAGGTCACACCCAGACCACGCGAGGGGTGCAGTCGCTCATAACACTATGATGGTACGGGGCTTATGTGTGGCGTTCTACCGCGAAGCGGCACGCTGACGCCGGTGTGCTAAATTGTCGTACTGGCCCTTGAGGTGACTACCGCATGGCAACGCGACAGAGCATCAGCGTCTCTCTGACCGCCAAACAGGCGGAGTTCCTTGCCGCTTGCGTGGCTTCGGGAAGGTACCAGTCGACCAGCGAGGTAGTCCGGGAGGCGGTGCGCCTCCTCGAAGACAGTCTCGCTCGGAGAAGGGCCGAACTGGACCATGTTCGGAACGCGGTCCGGGAAGGGGCCGATCAACTCGACCGCGGCGACATCGTGGAGGGTGAGACCTTCTTCCGGGAGTGGGACGCGGAACTCGGCGAGATCGAGATTCGTGAACGTCGGAAGATCGAGTGAGGAGAGTCGTTCTGTCGTCGGCGGCGAGGCAGGATCGCCGCGACATCACCGCGGTCCACCGCGGAACACTTCGGGCATTGCCATCCGCGTCGCCCGCCTTCTCCATGGCTCGCGCAGCCTCGCCGATGAACTCGACCGCGACGGGGGACAGAATGCGTAGCGGTTCCCGTCACGCGCGCAGGAGGTCGAGAGCGACGATGGCAGCCCCAACCGCCGCGCCGGGCCAGAGCGCGCGAAGGTAGGCCGCGTGCTCAACGCCTGCGACACGGCGGGTGATGCCCTGCGCGACGGCGGTGGCGAGCAGCGAGCGCGCGGCGAGCGCGTAGGCGACGCCGGTTGCGCCGTGGCGGATGCCGACGAGCAGGATCACGGCGAGGGCGAGCAGGTTCCAGAGCGACCAGTGCAGCCGGAGGCGCATCCTTCCGAGGGCGAGCCAGACGAGGCCCGGGTGCGAATTGAGGCCCGCGCAGGCGGCGGCGACGCAGAGCGCCCGCAGCATCGGAACGGCCTCGCCCCATCGCGGGGGGTAGAGCCACGCGACCAGCGGATCCGCGAGGACCCAGAGCAGCGCGGCGGCGGGCACGACGATCAGCGCGAAGAGGCGCGTCAGCGAGAGGTAGGAGCGCGCGAGCATGGCGCGGTCCTGTTGCAAGCGCGCGAAGAGAGGCAAGGCGACCTGCTCGACGACCGGCCCGAGTTGCGACAGCAGCGCCATCGCGTGCTGCATCGCGAAGCCGTAGAGACCGAGCGCCCCCTCCCCGAGCCCGCGGCCGACGGCGAACCGGTCCGCCTGCGCGAAGCAGGCATCCGCCGTCCGCGTGCCGACGACGCGCACGCCGTCGGCGGCGAGATCGCCCGCGGGCCCGGCCTTCGATCTGGGTGCCAGCAGCCAGAGCGCCGCCGCGCCGAGAGCCGCGGCATAGAGATCGCCGAGCACGATCGACCAGGCGCCATACCCCTGCTGCGCGAAGCGGACGCGGCGGTAGGCGGCGAAGATCGCGACGGAGGCGTCCACGAACGCGAGCGTGCCGAACGAGAGGTTGCGTCCGAGGCGGGCGCGCGCCGTCGACGCGAGGCCGGCGAGCAACAGCGCCGGCGCCGCGGCGCGCAGCAGCGGTTTGAGCGAGGCGGGCGCGTCGAAGGCCCGCGCGACCAGCGGCGCGCCGAGCGCGAGCAGCGCCGCGGCCCCCGCACCCCCCCCCATCGACAGACGGAAGGCCCGGCGGTCGTCGCAGCTTTCGCGCTGCAGTGCGACGACCCCCATGCCGAGATCGCTGCCGCTGCCGAGCAGCCGGCTCGCGACCGCGACCATCACCGCGAGCCCGAACTCCCCTTCCGTCAGATGCGGCGCGAGCAGCCAGAGCCCGACGAAGTGCGCCGCCACCTGCACGCCGCGCCCGACGAGCGTGAGAACTCCCCCCCGGAACGCCTCCGTGAGCACGGCAGCAGTCTAGCCGGGTCGCGCCACCGCGCGCCCCGCGGCCTACCGCGGCTCGATCGAGCCCGCATAGAGCTCGCCGAGACGCCGGCAGGTGCGCGCCTCGTCGAAGTCGATCTCGGCGACGACCCTCCCCGCGGCGCCCAGCGCGATCCGCAGCGCCGGGTCGCGGGCGGCGCGGAGCAGCACGCGGAGCAGGCCGTGCGGATCCCCGGCCCGGTAGAGCAGGCCGCTGATACCGCTGGTGATCGCCTCGGGGACGACGCCTTCGCGCGGCGCGATGACGCAGACGCCGCTTGCCAGCGCTTCGAGCAGGAACGGGGGGAGCCGGGGCACCGCGCCGGTCGGCCACCACGCGAAGAGGTCGGCGCGGTCGATCGTCTCGAGGAGATCCTCCGGGCTTGCGACGACGAGTTCGATGTCGACCTCCGCACGCCGCGCAGCCGCGACGGCGTCGGCGAGGACGGTGGCGCCCTCCCCGTCGACGCTGGCGACGCGGAGCGGGCCGCGCGGCACCGCACGCCGCGGCCGCATCGGGCGCAGGTCGACGCCGTAGGGCGCGACGATGACCTTCCCGACCGGGCCGCGCAGCGCGTCGATCGCCTGCGCCGCCGCGCGCGACGGCACGAGGAGGTGCTCGGCCGCCTCGAGCAGGGCGCGGGAGGGCGTCCCCTCCTCCACCGAGACGATCAGCCGCAGCCCGGCGATCCTCGCCACCGGGAGCACCTCCTCCCCGGCCGCGACCCCGAAGGCGTGTACGACGGCGACCCCACCCTCCGCGAGCCGCGGAAAGTCCTCGGCGCCCAGCAGCGGGAGTCCCAGCCGCGTCACGCGCGTCAAGGCCGCCCCCGAGAGGGCGCGGCCCAGGGCGACGACCGGCGCTATCTCCATGAGGGGTAGCGTAGCGCCACGAGCGGTCGCACCAACGGGGCGAGCGCGCGGCGCATCCAGGCCGGCGCGTGCGCGGCGAGCGCGAGGCCGACGCAGAGCGGCCGCAACGGCTCCTCGCGGACGGCGATGCGGAGATGACGCCGCGCCTCCCGCACCCGGCCGTCGCGGAACTTCCACTCGCCGATCTGGTAGTGAACCCGCGCGCGCGCCTGCCCTTCGCTCGCCTCCGCGCGCGTCGCGTCGATGGTGGCCACCAGCGCTTCGATCTCCTCCGGCTGGCCGCGCGCGCGCCGCGCGGCGCACTCCTGCGCGACGCGGGCATAGGCGCCTTGGACGAAGCAGCGCCGCGTGCTGATGTTGCTTGCGTGGAACCGGTAGCAGCCGAGCGGCTCCGGCAGGATCTCGATGCCTCCCATCTCGGCCATCCGCAGCACCATGTCATAGTCGTGGCTGTAGCGGAGCGCCTCGCGGAATCCCCCGAGCCCCCGGAAGACCGACGTGCGCAGCGTGCAGGTCGAATGGCAGAAGGGGTTGTGGAAGGGAAGGATCGCGCGGATGCGCGCCTCTCCCGTCGGCGGCCGCACCGTCGCGTGCACCGTCCCGTCCCCGTCGATCGCGTGGAACGCGCCCGCGACCAGCACGCGAGCGGGAGAGGCGTCCATGCTCGCGGCGGAAAGGCGCAGCCTGTCCGCGGTCATCAGATCGTCGTCGTCGAGGATCGCCAGCAGTTCGCCCTTCGCCTCGCGCACCGCGACGTTGCGCGCACCGGCGGGCCCGCGCGACCGCTCGAGGCGGATCAGCCGCAGGCGCGGGTCGGCGAACTCGGCGATCACCGTGGCGGCGGAGTCGTCCGGCGAGCCGTCGTCGACGACGAGGTGCTCGAAGTCGGCGAAGCGCTGCCCGACGACGGACGCGATCGCCTGCCGGAGGTCGTCGGGGCGGCTCTTCGTTGCGGTAACGACGGTGAATCGGGGCATGCCGTATCCCATCCATCGGCTCGCCCGGGGGGGATGTGTAGGGGGTGCGGGGGCCTACAATACGAAGGCTTGGGCAACTTCTACCGCGACACCCCCGACCTGCGACGGCGGATCGGGAGGGCGCCTTGGGCGGCGATCATCCCGGCGCTGGAGCGCGACTTCATCGACCGGCACGAACTGGCGCCGGGCAGCGTCGAGGAGGCGGTCGAACAGATCGGCATGGTGCTCGACATGGTCGGGGCGCTCTCGAGCGAGGAGATCGCGCCCCATGCCGCGGAGGTGGACCGGATCGGCGCGCGGCTGGTCGACGGCAAGGTCGTCTACCCTCCTCCGATGGAGCGGGCCTTCCGGATGCTCGCCGAAGCAGGGCTCATGGGGTTCACGCTGCCGCGCCAGCATGGAGGCATGAACCTCCCGGTGACCGCCTACACCGCCGCCGTCGAGATGGTGAGCCGCGGGGATGCGTCGCTGATGACGCTCTTCGCGCTGCAAGGGTGCGGCGAGACGATCCACCGCCACGGGTCGCGGGCGTTGCAGGAGCGCTACCTGCCGCGCCTCTGCGCCGGGGAGATCACGCCCTGCATGGCGCTGACGGAGCCGAACGCCGGCAGCGAACTCGGCGCGGTCGGCACGCGGGCGGAGCCGATGGCGGACGGCCGCTGGCGCGTGCGCGGCAGCAAGTGCTTCATCACGAACGGCGGCGCCGACCTGCTGCTCGTGCTCTGCCGGACCGAGGAGGCGCCCGGAGGCGACGGCCTCTCGCTGATCTGCGTCGAGCGCGGTCCCGGAGTCTCCGTCACGAAGCTCGAGGAGAAGCTCGGCATCCACGGAAGCGCGACGGCGGTCGTCAACTTCGACGATGCCGTCGGCGACCTGCTCGGCAGGCGCGGCGACGGCCTCTACCGGTGTACGCTCGGTCTCCTGCACAACGTCCGGCTCGAGGTCGCCGCGCAGGCGGTCGGCATCGCGCAGGCGGCCCAGGCGCAGGCGGTGCGCTACGCGCGCGAGCGGCAGCAGTTCGGCCGGAGCATCGACCGCTTCGCCCCGGTCCGGTCGATGCTCTTCCGGAACGCGGTCGCGATCGAGGCGGCACGGGCGATCGTCTTCACGACGGCGGCGATCGTCGACCGCCGCCGCGGGCTCCATCGGGCGGGCGGAGGCAGCGAGCTCGAGCGCCACGAGCGGATGGCCGACCTGATGACGCCCCTGTCGAAGTACTACGCGTGCGAGATGGTCAATGCGGTGACTTCGCGGGGGCTGCAAGTCCATGGAGGCTACGGCTACACCCGCGACTACCCCGCCGAGCGCTTCCTGCGCGACGGTCGCATCACGAACATCTACGAGGGGACGAGCGAGATCCAGGTCGGCGCGATGGTGGAGCCGCTGGCGGCGGGGGGGCTGCCGCTCCTCTTCGAGGAGCCGTTGCGCGACGCGCCGGAGCCCGAGAGCTGCCCCGGCGTGCTCGCGAAGCTGCAAGGGGCCTACACGACGCTGCTTGAAGCCGGCGAGGGCATCGCCGGCGCGGACAAGCTGGCGCAGCAGGGGTGGGCGCGTCCGTTCGCCGATGCGACCGGCGACCTCGTCGCGGCGCTCGTCTTCCTGCGTGACGCGCAGGAGGATGACCGGAGCGCGACCCTCGCGCGGTTCCTCGCCGAGGAGGCGCGCCGCCGCGCCGCCGACATGCAGCGCCGCGTGGCCGCCGACGACCGCCTCGAGTTCGACGACGCCGCGTTCGCCTCGGTCGTGGAGCCCTACCGCAGCGGAACATGAGCACCGACCCGAGGCTCGCGATCCGCTTCTGCCCGCTCTGCGGAAGCAGGGAGTTCGTGCTGAAGGTGCCGCGGCAGGACGACAAGGAGCGCCTCGCCTGCGGTCGGTGCGACTACGTCCACTATGTCGGCCCGCTGCTCGCCGCGGGGGTCATCCTCCACGACGGCCACCGCGTACTGCTCGTCAAGCGCGCCCTCGAGCCCGGCAAGGGCAAGTGGACCTTTCCCGGAGGCTTCGTCGATCTCGACGAACCTCCCGAGCAGGCGGCCCTGAGGGAGGCGCAGGAGGAGACCGGCCTCGCGCCGACCCTCGAACGCCTGCTCGGCATCTACAACTCGATCGGCCCCAAGGGCAAGCGCGTCGTCATTGCCGTCTATGTCGCCCGCGCGGAGGGTAGCGCACGGATCGGCAACGATGAAGTCCTCGACCTCCGGTGGTACGAACCCGACCAACTCCCCGTCCACGACTACGCCTTCCCCTCCACCGCCACCGCACTCCGGGACTGGCACGCAGCGCATTCGTAGCTCGTGACACATCGGTGGACAATGACTTGTGGCACGGCTGGCGGTCCGCGCCCTGGCGGGGGCCTGCCCCCCCCCGCCCCCCCCTCATCCGCACCGCGCGGAGAAGCCGCTCTCGTCGGCTACTGGTTTTCCGGCCGCGAGAGCCTCACCTGGTAGATCCCCTCCTTCGTCAGCAGCACGAAGACGACCTCGGGCGGCTCGATCGCCTGCAAGAAGTTCATGACCTTGATGAACTCCTGCTCGCCGGTGATGCGGAACTGGCGGCCGTAGGTGAGGACGTGGGTGATGATGTCGCTTGGGTAGATCCGGTTGCGCTCGTCGGCGCGGGCGGCGATCGAGCCCTCCTCGACCCTCGTCACGACCACGCCCTGCGTCTCCGGCGGCAGCCCCCGCTCGCGCGCGCCCGCGGGGTCGAGCGACTTCACGTCGAGGCCGTAGGTGAAGAGCGGCTCAATGGCGAGTGCCACCAGCAGGTCGCGCGTCTCCCGGCCTGCCCCGCTCGTCGCCTTGAGCCGCAGGGCGCCATCGGGACCCGCCTGCGCGAGGCGGCCGACCAGCGTGCGGGCATCGCGGATCGGAAGCCCGTCCACCGAGAGGATGATCTCCCCGGTCTTGAGCCCCGCCTTCTCCGCGGGCGAGCCCTTCATCACGTGGGAGATGGCGAGCCCCCCCTGGGCGCGGATGCCCATGCTCTCGAGCTGCGACGCCGTGCGGTGCTCGACGCTGATGCCGAGCCAGCCGCGCTTCGCGACGCCCCGCTCGAGAAGCGAGATCGCGATCGTCCTCGCGAGGTTGATCGGCACCGCGAAGCCGATGCCGACGTTCGCGCGGATCTGCTGGCCGGTCTCGATCGCGGTGTTGATGCCGACCACCTGCCCGTCGAGATTGATGAGCGGCCCGCCGCTGTTGCCCGGGTTCAGCGCGGCGTCGGTCTGGATGAACTCCTCGGAGAAGCGGCTCTGGTTCGCGCTCTCCCCGAGCACGCCGGTACGCCCCTTCGCGCTGACGACGCCGGCGGAGACGCTCGAGTCGAGATTGAAGGGCGCGCCGATCGCGATGACCCACTCGCCGACCTCGAGCCGGTCGCTGTCGCCGAAGGTCACGACGGGCAACTCCTCCGCGCCGTTGATCTTCAGGACCGCGATGTCGCTGCGCGGGTCGGCCCCGAGCAGCTTGATGTCGGTGAACTCGCGCCCGTCGGCCAGCGTGATCGCAAGCTGCGTCGCATCCGCGATCACATGCCGGTTCGTCAGGACGTGCCCCCCCCCCGTGATCAGGAACCCGGAGCCGCTGCCGCGCGGCCTGAGCTGCCGCCGCCACGGGTCGGTCTGGAAGTTGACGATCTTGACGACCGCCGGCCGCACCCGCCTGGTCGCCTCGACGAAGGGAAGCGAGAGCGCCCTCGACTGCGCCGACGGCGGCGGCGCCGGGTCGCGCAGCACGTCGGGCACCTCCTCCCCCTGCGCCTGCCGCGGGGCGAAGATCGTCGCGAGGAGTGCGCCGACGACGCCGACAGGGAGGAGGAGGAGCAGGATCCTCCGTACGGGGTGGGTCATCATGTCAGATCGTAATACGAGTCGACAGGCTTGCCGGGCTAGGGGCCCCAAGGGGCCCCATGGGGCGGGTACCGCCTGAGGGTGGGGAGAGGCGAGCCCGTTGACACCCTCCCGCGTCTATATGGGTATGGAGGTTCTGTTCGATCCTGCCTTGGTCGGGGCGCTGCGCGCGCTCCTCGTCCCGGCGTTTTCGCCGCGCCGCTGGCGCGCCTTCGTGGATGCGGGAGGGAGGCCGGAGGATCTGGCAGCTCCGGAGGGGGCGCGGCTCGGCGAACGCCTCCCCCTCGACCGCCGGGAACTGAACGCTCTCGCAGCGTCCCTCGCGAAGGCCGACCCCGCAGCCGAACTCTCCGCCGCGCAGGCGGCGGGCGTCCAAGTGCTCGCATGGGGCGGCGCCGGCTACCCGGCCGGCTTCGCGCATCTCGCCGACCCCCCGCCCGCGGTCTGTCTGCGCGGAACCCTGCTGCCGTGCGACGAGCGGGCCGTCGCGATCATCGGCTCGCGCAACGCGAGCGCCTACGGGTTGTCCGCCGCGCGGTTGCTGGCCGGCGACCTTGCGCGGGCGGGCGTGACCGTGGTGAGCGGCCTCGCCCGCGGCATCGACGCCGCGGCCCATCATGGGGCGCTCGATGCGGGCGGCCGTTCGATCGCCGTCATGGGAAGCGGCGTGCTCGAGCCCTACCCCCCGGAAAACGTCGAACTGCTGGAGCGCCTCGTCCGGAGCGGTGCGGCCCTCTCGGAGTTCCCGCTGCGTGCCGAGCCCTCCCGGCTCAACTTCCCGCGCCGCAATCGCCTCATCGCCGCGCTCGCCGTAGGGGTGCTCGTCGTCGAGGCGGGGGAGCGGAGCGGCGCGCTCGGCACGGTCCGGCACGCGTTGGATCTCGGCCGCCTCGTCCTCGCGGTTCCCGGCCGGATCGAAGATGAGGGGGCCCGGGGGACGCTCCGTCTGCTGCAAGAGGGGGCGGCACCCGTGGGCAGCGCCGAGGATGTCTTCGCGGCGCTCGGCTGGTGCCGCCCCCGACCGCGCGGGCTTCCGGCGGCCGAGAGCCGAATGCTCGACCTGCTCCCCGACGGCGGCTGCACCGCCGAGGAGGCCGCGGTGCTGGCTGACTGCCCCCCCGACGCCGCCGCAAGCCTGCTGATCACGCTCGAGGTCCGCGGCCTCCTCCGCCGCGACAAGGAGGGTCGCTATGTAGCCATCTGATTCGGACCCCTCGCGCGCCTTCGCGCCTTGCCGGGACCGCTCGCCCCCTCGACCCGGAGACCGGCGGCTACCCGGGCAGGACGATCTCGAAGAAGAGCGAGATCGCGATCTTGAAGGCGACGATCCCGAGGAACAGCACGAAGGAGGAGCGCAGCGCATGCCGCAGGATCGAACGCATTCCCTCGCGGTGGCTCGCCGCATTGACGACCGCGATCGCGGCACAGATCGGCAGCAGGAAGAGGTACTCCGCCCCGGGGACCAGCCCGAGCATCACGGCACCGCCTCCCGCCGCGCGCCCGCGTCCGGGCCCCGCTCGCCGCCCGCCTCCCCCTCCCCCGCGCCCCCTCCCGTGCCGGTCGCGGGAAGCGTGCCCCCGGCGTACCGGCTCGTGTGAAGGCAGTCCATGATCGCGACGAGGTTCAGCAGGCTGGCGACGGCGGTGTAGAGAAAGCCCACTTGCAGCAGCGGGATCTCGCGGGTGCGCTCGAGCCCCATCGTCAGCAGCCACGCGAGCGCCGTCTCGCCGAGGTTGAACGCGTAGGCGTAGAAGTAGACGCGGTCGCGGGAGTAGTCGAGGTTGCGCCCCTCCGCGAGCAGGATGCCGGCGACGAAGGTGGCGGTGATCGTCACGAAGAAGAGCAGCGCCTTGGCGCGCCGGCCGAGCAGCCAGTGGCCGAGGCCCGGGAGCACCCACGCGCCGACCATCGCGACGAGCAGCCGGTCGGGTCCGACCGGCACGCCGGCGGGCGGCGCCTCGTCGCGAGCGATGGGGCCGTCGTGCCTGCCGCGGAGCGCCTGGCCCACCCAACTGATGCCGACGAGCACCGCGAGGATCGCCGCTCCCGCGAACCGGTTCTCCGGGTCCCGCGCCGCCGAGAACTGGAAGCCGAAGTACCCGCCGAGCAGCAGGCCGACCCCGACGGCGAGCCTCACGAGGCGCTCGCGCGCGGACATGCGGTGCGGGTGGTCCATTCGGGCTCTCACCTGCTGCATACGTCGTCGCAGGCGCTTTCGGCAGACTAGACCATCGGCGCTGGGGCTACCAGTTTCCGGTTGCGCCCGCGGGCCGCGCGCGCGTGGTATCCTCCGCGGCTCGACCGGGAGCCGAGAGACGATGGAAGGCAGGACGAAGATCCGCGTGCGCTACGGCGAGACCGACTGCATGGGCCGGGTCTACCACGCGAACTACCTCGCCTACTTCGAGTGCGGCCGCGTCGAACTGATGCGCGGCTGGGGCTTCGACTATGCGCGCGTCGAGCGGGAGGAGGAGTGCTTCCTGCCGGTCTTCGAGGCGCGCGTGAAGTACCTCGCGCCCGCCTTCTTCGACGACGAGATCGAGATCCGCACGCGGGTCGTCGACTACTCCTACGTGCGGCTCACCTTCGCCTACGAGGCGCTCCGGGCGGAGACCGTGTGCGCCACCGGCGAGACCGTCCTCGCGGCGGTCAACCGGAAGGGCGAGCCGCGCAAGCTGCCGGCGGACCTGCGGGCGTTCCTCGAGGCGATGCCGCTGCCGCCCGAGGGCGAGCGGCGGAGGTTCGATCGGGAGGGGCGGCGGGGAGGGGGCGGGAAGAGCGGCGTTCCCGGAGGCGTCTGATGGATCGCATGTTCCGCATCGGCTTCCTGCTCGCGCTGCTGGCGCTCTGGGGGTGCAAGTCGAAGCCGGAGTCGACGGCGGTCGTCAAGGCGGGCAGCGCGAAGGACGCGCCCGAACTCGACTCGGACAAGGGAAGCCAGCTCGTCCGCGCCACCGAGCGCAACGTCGACCAGTACTACGAGCTGCTCCGGCAGGGACGCACGCAGCAGTCCGTCGCGCTGCGGCAGGTCGTCGCGCGGGCCGTCGACGACGACTGGGCGACCTTCGCCGCCGTCGCGAACGACGAGAAGCGGAGCATCGTCCGCAACATGTCGGTCAAGTGCATCAGCTTCGCGAGCGCCAAGCGCGTCGAGGCGCGCGAACTGCTGCTCGGCATCTGCGCGAACAAGCCCCCCAAGCCCCCCTGGCTCCTCGCCAACGCCGTGCTCGGCATCGGCAACCTGCTCGACCGCGAGACCGACCTCACGCCGGTGATCTCGCTCTGCGGCCACGGCGACGTCGAGGTGCGCACCAACGCCGCGACGGCGCTGCTGCACCTCTTCCGCGTGAAGGCGACGCCGCGCGAGCTGACCCCGCAGTACCACGCGGCGATCGACCGGCTCGTGACGATCCTGCACGACCGCACCTCCGTGCGCGGCCGGCGCGCCGCGGCGTGGGCGCTGGCCAACCTCCACCACCCCGCCCTCCTCGACCACCTGATCTCGGCGCTGCTCGACGACGACGAGCAGGTCCAGGTGGGCGGCCTGCGCGGCATCGAACAGCTCGGCGACCAGCGCGCGCTCGAGCCGCTGCTCGCCTACCTGCGCAAGGGCCCGACGCCGGAGGGCGCCTCGTGGGCGCAGAAGGCGCTCGTCTCGATCGCGGTGCAGGGCGGCTTCACCGACAAGGCCGCGGAACTCGAAGAGCTCGGAGCGAACCCCAAGCTCTGGGAGAAGTGGTTCACCGCGCGGCGAAGCCGATAGCCCGGCACCCGGTGGAGGGGCCGCTCCCAAGTCGCCGTCCCAAGGTCGGTCGCCAACTGCCGCGTGCGGCACTCCTCCCGGCGCGGGCGAGGGGAGCCGGAGGCGGTCTGCGCCCGTGCGCGGCGCCCTGTCGCGCGCGGCGGCGGGGAGGCGCTACAGCACCGCCACCGGATCGATATCCAGCGTCAGCGAGATCTTGCGCCCCTTGTGCGCCGCGCGGGCGGCGCGGCCGAGGGTGGCGAGGGCGGAGGCGCGCGGCGCGAGCAGCAGGATCATGTAACGCCACTTGTTGCGGACGCGTTCGATCGGGGCCTTCGCCGGCCCCCGGACCCCCACCTCCTCCTTCCGCGCCAGGGGCGCGAGCGCGTCGGCGAGCCTCTGCGCCGCGGCGCGCACGTCGGCCTCGCTCGTGCCGGCGAGTTCGAGCAGGGCGCAGCGGGTCAGCGGAGGGAGGCCCAGCGCCTCGCGCTCGCCGATCTCGCGCTTCGCGAAGCCCTCGTAGTCGTGGCGCTGCGCGCATGTGATCGCGTAGTGGTCGGGGTAGCAGGTCTGCACGATGACCCTTCCGCCGAGGTCGCCGCGGCCGGCGCGGCCGCTCACCTGCGAGATCAGGCCGAAGGTGCGCTCGTTGGCGCGGAAGTCGGCGAGATGGAGCGCGGTGTCGGCGTTGATGATGCCGACGAGGGTCACCTCCGGGAAGTGGTGCCCCTTCGCGACCATCTGCGTGCCGACGAGGATCTTCGCCTCGCGGCTGCGGAAGGCCTCGAGGGAGCGCTCGAGCTCCTCGCCGCGCGCGGTGTCGGAGTCGATCCGGACGATCGGCACGCCCGGCCACGCCACCCCCGCCTCCTCCGCGACGCGCTCGGTGCCGCTGCCGACGTGCTTCAAGGTCGGCGCATGGCAACCGGGGCACCGCTCCGGATGGCGCGAGGCGTGGCCGCAGATGTGGCAGACGGTCGCCTTCCTGCCCTTGTGGAAGACGAGCATCGTCGAGCAGTGGGGGCAGGTGAGCCGCTCGCGGCAGCGCGAGCAGTAGACCACCGTCGCGAAGCCGCGCCGGTTCAGGAAGAGGATCACCTGCCCGCCGTCGCGCACCGCATCCATCACCGCGATCCGGAGGCGCCGCGAGAAGACGAAGTCGCCCTCGTCCGTCATGTCGACGAGCTCGACCGGCGGGAGCGGGAACCCGCCCGCGCGCAGCGGCATCCGGTGCAGCCGGTACCGCGCCCGCTGCGCGTTGTGCCAGGATTCCAGCGCCGGTGTCGCCGAGCCGAGCACGACCGGGCAGCCCGCGGCGCGCGCGCGCACGATCCCGACGTCGCGGGCGTGGTAGCGCGGCTGCGGCTCCGCCTGCTTGAAGCTCGTCTCGTGCTCCTCGTCGACGACGAGCAGGCCGAGGCGTGCGACCGGCGCGAAGACGGCCGAGCGCGGCCCGATCACGACGTCCACCTCGCCGCGCCGGATCGCCTGCCACGCCCGCCGCCGCTCGCCGTCGCCCTGCGCCGAGTGCAACACCGCGACCCTTCCGAACCGCTCGAGGAAGCGGCGCACCGTCTGCGGCGTCAGCGCGATCTCGGGCACGAGCACGATCGCCTGCCGTCCCCGGTCCACCGCCTCGCGGATCGCGCGCAGGTAGACCTCGGTCTTGCCGCTGCCGGTCACGCCGAGCAGCAGGTGCGTCGCGTAGCGCGGCGCGGCGAGGTCGGCGAGGATCGCGTCGAGCGCGTGCGCCTGGTCGGGCTCGAGCACGATCGACGCCGGCGTGCCCGCCCCCTCCCCCGACGCCCCCTCCCATCCCCGCTCGAAGCGGTCCTCCGGTTCGTGCCGTTCGATCCGCACGAGCCCCGCCCTCTCGAGGGTCTTCAGCGCCGCGCGCGTCGCGCCGGCGCGCGCCAGCAGTTCGCCGACGCGTGGCGGGCGCGGGAAGTGCGCGAGGGCGGCGAGCACCGCAGCCGCCTTCTTCGCGCGCGCGGCCACCTCCCCGGTGCCGGTGCGGGCGACGACAGCCACCTGCGGGCGCCGCCGCCGTACGCCGCCGGGCAGCATCGCCTGGATCGTCTCGCCGAGGGAGCAGGCGTAGTACCCGCCGATCCACCGCGCGAGCTCGAGCAGGTCCGGGGGCAGGATCGGCTCGCGATCGACGAGATCGGAGATCTCCTTGACGCGCGGCACCTCGGTGGCGCTCTCGAGCGCGACGAGATAGCCGACGCGATAGGTCGTCCGGAAGGGCACCTTCACGCGCTGGCCCGGCACGACCTCCGAGCGCAGCCGCTCCGGGACCGCGTAGGTGAACTCCGTCGGCACCGGCAGGTCGAGGGCGACGCGCGCGAACACGCGGCGGATTGTCGCAGAGAGGGCGCGCCGCGGACCCCCTCCTCAACGCCCGAGGCGGATCTCGCCGGTCACCCTGCCCGGCGCGACGTCGACCACCAGCGTCGCCGACGCGGGCAGGCCGATCGACGCGATGTCGAGGTAGGGCATCGGGTAGGAGAGCGCTTCCAGCCCGGTGACCGTCGCCAGCGCGATCACCGCGTGCCCCGGGCGGAAGAAGCGCTCGGGGAGCGGGATCCTGCGGTCGGCCGCGATCGAGAGCTCGTTGCGCCCGCGCTGGCAGTCGATCGCCTTGCGCACGACGTCCTCCGCCCACGCGCCGACCGCGGCGTACCAGAACCCGTCCGCCGCGGCGGTCGAAAGGTAGACCGGCGGCGGCTCGCGGTGGTCGCTCGCGAGCAGCGTGTCGAGCCATGCCGGGGGCGTGTCGAGCTTGGCGGTCCGGATCGGCGTCGCGTCGACGGCCGTCTCGGTGAATTCGCAGGGGGCCGCGGGGGCGCCGAGGAGCGCGCGGGCGTCGATCGATGCGACCCGGGCGGCCTCCCTCGGGCGGACCACGACCAGCAACGAATTGTACCGGGCGCGATGGCGGCTGTGGATGATCGCCGCGACGCAGGCGGCGTCGCCGACATCCCACGGCAGCCCGAGCCCCCTCCATGCGCGGTCGTCGAGCGAGGCGCCGAAGAAGAGCACCGTCTGGACCGGCAGCGCGCGGACGCAGGAGCCGAGGTCGACCTCCCGGGCGACCGGACCCGCCCGTGCGAGAAGGCCCCCCTCCGCCGGGGTCGCGACCAGTTCGAGATGCGGCGAGGCCTCCGGGGTCGTCGCCGCGACGACGCCGACGACGAGATCGGCGCACGCGGCCGCGATGGGATGGGCGACCGCGTCCGGGAGCTTTGCGACCTCGCGCCAGAGCGGGAAGATGCCCGGCGGCTCGCGCCGCGACTCGCGCGAGAGCAGATCGAAGAGCATCGACCGAAGTTCTCGGCCGTCGGCGGGGCGGCCCGCGGCCGCGATCGGGTACTCGAGCGCTCGCAGCACGAGCGGGTTGTCGGCGCCCCGCGACGCGCGCGCCGGCGAGGTGCTGACCGAGACGTAGTTGGCCGCGGCGCGGTGGGGGGGGCGCAGGATGACGTTTTCGCGGTTCGTCTCGAAGGCGCCCTCGTAGGCGTCGAGGTCGAAGAAGGGGACGAGGAAGATCTCCTCCCCGTCGCGGTTGCGGTAGGAGCCGATCGGCGCCTGTTGCAGGACCCCCTCGAAGTCCGGGGCGTTGATCATCCCGCCGATGCGCACCTTGGCGCAGTCGACGTCGGTGCGCAGGAAGGGCCCCTCGTAGGCGCGTCGCAGATCGTCGATGGAGCGGTAGAAGACCCCCCAGCGCATGTCGGAGGGCACCAGCGCCGCGAGGTGGGCCGGGCTGCGGTCGATGAAGGTCAGGTAGAAGAGGGCTGCGAGCAGCACCGCCGCCGCGACGGCCCCGAGGGTCACAAGGCGCATGCGGGAATGGTAACCGCGGTGATAGCCTGCACGCCGTGCTCGCCCTCTCCACCTGCTGCGCCCCGGCCGCGATGGCCCTCGACCGAGCCCTCGCGGCCTTCCGCCCCTTCCGCGTCGATGCGGCCGTGCTGCACCGCGCCCCCGAACCGCAGGAGAGCGCTGCGCTCGCGACCCTCGCGCGGCAGATCCGGGTCGTCGCGCTCTTCGCGCAGGACGCGGCGGCGACGGCCGGAGCGCGGCTTCTCGTCGTGGAGGGCGGCCCGGCGGCCCCCGACCGCGAACGCTCCCTCGAGGACCTCTGCCGGCGCATCCACGCGCTCCGCGGCTGTCGCGTCGCGCTGCGCACCCCCGCGACCCCCGAGGATCACCCCTCCGCGGCGGAGATCGCGCCGATCTGCGAGGCGGTCGCGCATGCCGGCTACTGGCATGACCTCTCCCGCGGCGGCGCGGGCTACCTCGACGCGGCGGAGGGACGCCTGCTCGGCGCCTCGTTCGATCCCGGCCGCGACGAGGGCATCCCGCTGCTGCGGGACGCGCTCCCCTCGTCGGCCCCGGCGACGATCTGCCTCCCCGCCGGGACGCCGCGCGTCGCCGTGGCGCAGGCGGTCGAACGGGCGCGCGGGGTCTTCCGCACGTAACATGGCGCCGCCGGAGAACGCGCATGAGCCAGGAAATCCCCCCCGCCACGTTCCAGATCCTCGTCTCAACCTTTGCGACCCAGGCGGCGGTCTCCCTCGGGCAGATCGACAACCCGGTCACGAGCAAGCGCGAGACGAACCTGCCGCAGGCGAAGTTCGCGATCGACCTGCTCGACATCCTCGCGTCGAAGACGAAGGACAACCTCGACAAGGAGGAGGACGAGTTCCTGAAGGGGATGCTCTACCAGCTCCGCATGCTCTACCTCGACCGGAACTCGAAGCCGAGGAAGAAGTAGGCCCGGCGGTGCGCCGGGCCGCCGGCGTGTCAGAGCGGCCGCGCGTGCGACGGCAGCAGCAGGATCACCTTCGTGCCGCGGCCGACGACGCTGTCGATCTTGATCGTGCCGTCGTGGTCGTCCACGATGCGCTTGACGATCGGCATGCCGAGGCCGGTGCCGCTCGTCTTCGTCGTGAACGAGGGCTCGAAGATGCGGCCGAGGATCTCCGGAGGGATGCCGGTGCCGTCGTCCTCGATCTCGAGGCGGACATGGCGCCCCTGCGCCTGCGCGCGCAGCACGACGTGGCGCGCGCCGGCCTGCCGGCCGTTCGTGACGAGGTTGATCAGAGCGCGGCGCATCTCGTCGCGGTCGGCGTTCAGCACGAGGTCGGCGCCGGTCTCCTCGGCGCGGACGGCGGCGCCGTCGGAGGCGGCGTAGAGGCCGACGACCTCCTCCAGCATCGGCGCGACCGTCAGCGGCCGAGGCGTGCGCGCCGGCATCCGCGCATAGGCGCTGAAGTCCCCGGCGATCCGGTAGAGCGCGTCGATCTGCTGCAGGATCAGGTTCGATCCGCGCTCGAATTCCGCCTGGAACATCTCCGGCTCCTCGCGGTAGGCGGCGAGCAGGTTCTGGATCGTCAGCTTGATCGGCGTCAGCGGGTTCTTGATGTCGTGGGCGATCTGCCGCGCCATCTCGCGCCACGCCGCCGCCCGCTCGGCGCGTGCGCGCAGGTCCTGCGCCTCCTGCAAACCGCGGGTCATCCGGTTGAACGCGCGGATCAGCTCGCCGAACTCGTCGCCGCGCCCCTCGGGGATCGTCGCGTGGAACTCCCCCTCGGTGATGCGCCGCGTCGCCGACTGCAGCGCGTGCAGCGGCCGCGTCAGCGAACGCGACAGGAAGAGCGCGACGAAGACCGTCAGCGTCGCCGCCATCAGGAAGACCGCCACGAGAAGCGCGTTGCTCTCCGCGGCGCGCCGCTCGAGGGCGCGGCGGTCGTCCAGCGCCGGCGCGGCGAGGATCACCGGATCGCGGCCCGGCGCCTGGTAGCGCCGGTAGGCGGCGAGCAGGCCGCCCGCCTGCGCGAAGAACTCCCGGCCCGCATGTCGGCTCTTCGCGCGGAATTCGATCGCCACGAAGGGCGGCGCCGCGAGGCGCCGGCCGAGCAGGCCGGTGTCCCAGACGCCGGGCCGGCTTGTCGCGACCAGTTCCTGCCCGCGGTAGACGTTCAGGTCCATCCGGTGGTCGCTCGCGAAGGCGGTGCACCACTCGTTGTCGATGGGGCCGTCGTGGCCCCGCAGCAGCGCCTCCGCGAGGTTGAGCCTCCGTTCGAGCCGCTCCTTGATCTCGCTCTCGTGGCGCTGCTCCGCGGCGCGGTAGTTGTAGAAGGCGAGCAGCATCACGGGCGGCACCGAGAGCACCGCGAGGAAGAGCGAAACGCGGTGCCGGAAGAGGACCGCGAACCGCCCGCGGCGCGCGGTCGCCAGCGCGAGGACGAAGAGCAGGCAGACGGCGCTGTCGGTCAGCAGCACCTTCGCGAACGCGAACCCGCCCTGCTGCACGAGGCTCTCGGCGAAGATCAGCGCGACCATCGTCTGCAACGGCGCCGCGACGAGCACGATGCGCGCCTCGCGCCCGCCGAACGAGAGCCGGGCGGAGGCGCGCCCTCTCCGGTTCGCCTCCTCGACGAGCGCGCCGTCGGGGGACTCGAAGTCCCCGATCGTCCCCGCGCTCGTCCGCCGCGGCGCCCCGGTGCGATCGAGTTCCGCCATCAGCAGCGGCGGTGACGCGCTGCGCACGAGCAGGTCGTGCGGCTCGCTGAACATCGACGGGCGCAACTCCGTCAGCAGCAGGTCCCACCGGTCGGGCACGAGGAAGCGCGCGACGCCCACCGCGCGGTCGTCGCCGATGTTCCTGAGCACGAAGTCGCGCGCGTGGAAGCGGATCGCCGCACCCGCGTCCCGTCCCGCGAGCAGGAAGCTCCCCTCGGAGGGACCCGCCGGCGGCGCCGGCAGCCAGCCCGCCGGCGGGCTGTCGAAATCGAAGGCCGAGAGCAGCGTGCCGGAGAAGTCCCAGACCTGCACCGCGCAGGGCTCGTCCGCCGTCCAGCGCGCCGCCGACCAGAGCAGGAAGGCGAGATGCTGCGTCGCGTCGCCGCTCGCGATCGCTGCGGCCACCTGGCTGTCGATCCCCTGCGCGGGATCGCGCGCCGCCTGGACCGCCGCCGCGAGCAGGTCGTCCGCCTCGCGTCCCGCCGACCGCGCGACGAGGTCGCGCGCCCGCGAGGCGACGTCGCGGACGAAGACGCCGCGCTCCGCCCCGTAGAGCGGCGGAAACGACGCGATCGCCGCGAGGAAGGCCAGCGTCGCCGCCTTCTCGCCCCGGCTCGTCGTGCTGCCCAGCGCGAGGGAGCCCAGCGCCGCCGCCGTCCCCAGCAGCGCGCCGTGCCACGGCAGGAGCCCCAACGCGATGGCGAAAAAGGGGAGGAGCCCGAGGAGGGGGTGGAGGCGGCGCGCCCATCGAGATGCGGCGTGGGCGAGCACGAAGAGCGAGGCGGTGGCGAGGCAGAGCGCGGCGAGCAGCATCGCCGCCGGCGGATCCGGAAGCACGCGCAGCGGATCGAAGAGGACGACGCCGTCCGTCCGGTCCACGATCCGCCCGATGAGCGCCACGAGCCCCGCCGGCAGGAAGTGCGCCCCCGCGACGGCGGCCGCCGCCAGCGGAGGCAGCGTGCGCCGGCCCACCTCGTCGCGCGCGCAGCGCGCGACCCTGAGGGACAGCAGCAGCAACGCTGCCGCTGTCAAGAGCACATCCCCGGGCCCGGCCCAGAGCGGATGCGCGTGCGAGCGCACGTTGAAGTGGGGGAGGTCGGGGACGCCTAAGGCGGAGAGGAGCCCGCGGAAGCCGGCGATCAGCGCGAGGGCGAGCAGCGCGCGCCGCGCATCCTCCCTCGGAAGTCGTCGCCCGAGGCGCCGATAGGCGAAGATCGCCAGTGCGCCCGCCGCCGCCGCGAGCAGCGCGCGCCCGATCCCCCGCCCCCGCGCCCCCTCCCCCTCCTCCGCCGGTGCGAGGAAGGTCGCATGGACGAGGCCGTCGATCACCGCGACCCCGCGCGGACGCGGATCGCCGGCGGCGGCCCGCACCGGGACCGTGCGCCCGCCGAAACGCAGGCGAATCTCGTCGAGGCGACTCTCGTGGGCGATGTCCGCGAGCAGGTCGAACGAGCGCGGGAAGCGCTCGTCGAAGACGAAGTAGGCGACCGCGATCTCGTCGCCGGCCGGGCGCGCCGCATAGAGCACGCGGTGGGCGGGATGGTCGATCACGTTGACCATCTCGATGCCGTTCTTGACGTCGAAGAAGTCGTACTCGGGGTCGGCGTCGAAGGTGCGCCCGGCCCAGAAGCGCGCGCGGTTCTTCCAGTCGAGGACCGCGACGCCGTCGACCTGCTCCTCGCGGAGGATGCGCTCGGCGGTGCCGAAGAGCGCGATCGGCCCGGTGCCGCTCTCCCGCGCGGCGTCGGCGAGGCGGCGCGTGGCGCGCTCGACCCGCTGGCGCCAGAGGCCGAACCGCTCGGCGAGGAGGCGCTCGGCGCCCTGGAACCGCCGTTCCGGCGCCGGCCCGGCGGAGCAGGCGCCGAGCAGCAGCAGGGCGAGCAGCAGGCGGCGCACGGGCTAGCCGGGCTTCTTGAGCCCGTACTTCTCGATCTTCTTGTACAGGTTGCTGCGCTGCATCCCGAGCAGTTCGGCGGTGCGCTTGACGTTCCAGCCGTTCTCGAGCAGGCGCTGCTCGAGGAACTCCTGCTCCGCCGCCTCCTTGAAGTCCTCGAAACTGCGCGAGCCGCGGTAGGGGTCCTCCTGCTCCGGCGCGCCGGCGCCGCCCAGCGCGCGGGTCACGTCGGCGGCGGTGATCGCCTCGGCGGGCGCGAGGATCGCGAGGTGCTCGACGACGTTCTTCAACTGGCGCACGTTGCCCGGCCACTCCTCGCGCCGCAGCGCGTCGAGGGCGTCGCCGGCGAGGGAGTGCGGCGGGGTGCCGTTGCGCTTGATCGCCTCGGTCAGGAAGGCCGCGCTGAGAAGCGGGATGTCGTCGCGCCGCTCGCGCAGCGCGGGGCAGCGCAGTTCGACGACGTTGAGCCGGTAGTAGAGGTCCTCGCGGAACCGCCCGTCGCGGACCGCCTCCGGCAGGTTCTTGTTCGTCGCGGCGATCACGCGGACATCGACCTCGATCGGCTTGTTGCCGCCGACGCGCTCGACGCGGTTCTGCTCGAGCACCCGCAGCACCTTCGCCTGGGCCGCGAGATCCATGTCGCCGACCTCGTCGAGGAAGAGCGTCCCGCCGCTGGCGAGTTCGAACTTCCCCTTCTTCTGCGCATGGGCGCCGGTGAAGGAGCCCTTCTCGTGGCCGAAGAGCTCGCTCTCGAGCAGCTCCTTCGGGATGGCCGCGCAGTTGACGTCCACGAACGGCCCCTGCGCCCGCGGGCTCAGGTCGTGCAGCCGCCGTGCGACGAGCTCCTTGCCGGTGCCGTTCTCGCCGGTGATCAAGACCCGCGCGAGGGTCGGCGCGACCCGGTCGATGCTCGCGAGCATCTCCTTGACCGCCGCCGACTGTCCGAGGATCCGCGTTGCGTCCCGCGCCTTCAGCGTGAGGTTCTCCTGCTGCAAGCGCGCGGTCTGGAACGCGTTGCGGCAGAGCAGCAGCACCCGGTCGCGGTCGAGGGGCTTCTCGAGGAAGTCGAAGGCGCCCTGCTTGGTCGCGAGCACCGCGGTCTCGATGGTGCCGTGGCCCGAAATCATGATCACCGGGAGGTCGGGCCGCGCGGCGCGGATCTCGCCGAGCACCTCGAGCCCGTCCCTTCCCGGCATCTTGATGTCGAGCAGGACGACCCCGACGTCGTCCCGCCCGAGGACGGCGGCAAGACCTGTCGCACCGTCCTCGGCGAGGATCGAGTCGATCTTGCCGCTCTTGAGCGTCATCGCGAGGGCCTCGCGTACGCCCGGTTCATCGTCGATGATGAGGGCCTTCATGGCTGTCGAGTCTCCGGTCTGCCTGCGTCGGGGGGTGGCTGTCCACTCGGGAGGACACATTATCCCCCCTTGGCAGGCCGATGCGAGGGATAAGGCAAAGGTCGGGCCGGGGCTGAAAGCGGGGAGGCGGCGGCGTTCAATAGGGGGGAGCCGATGGCGCTAGCCGGCGAACCCCTGATGGCGCGGATGGCGTCCGGAGACGTCTCCGCGTGCGAGGAGCTCATGCGCATGCATGGCGGGGCCGCCTATCGATTCGCCTACCGGATCTTCCGCGACCGGCATACCGCCGAGGATGTCTGCCAGGAGTTCTTCTTCAAGCTCTACAGGAACAGCGGCCGCTATGAGCCCGAAGGCAAGTTCACGACCTACTTCTACCGCGTGCTCAACAACCTCTGCCTCGACACGCTGCGCCGGCTCCACCGGAAGTCGCTCCCCGACTTCCAGTCCTTCGAGAACCCGGTGCTCGACGGGATGCCCGAGCGCGGCGAGGGCGGCGAGCCCGAAGCGGCGGCCCGGCAGGGGGAGGAGCGCCGTCTCGTGCGGGAGGCGATCGGCAAGCTGCCCGACGCCCAGAGGCAGGTGATCGTGCTGCGCGAGTTGGAAGAGATGAAGTACCGCGAGATCGCCGACGTGCTCGACCTGAGTCTCAACGAGGTCAAGGTGCTCATCCACCGCGGTCGCAAGGCGCTGCTGAGGATCCTGCAGCGCTCCCCGCTCTTCGATCTGGCCGAGGGGGGCGAATCATGATCAGCGACGAGATGCGCGAACTGCTCTCCGCCTACGCGGATGGCGAACTCGACGACGACGGGCGCGCACGCGCCGAGGCCCTGCTCGCCGGCGACGCGCGGCTGCGCCGCGAACTGGCAGCCTACCGTCGCGTCGGCCCGTCGCTGCGCGCATGGGATGCCGTCGACCATCGCGGTGGGCCCTCGGCGGCGATGTCCCAGCGCGTGCTGGCGCGGGTCCGCGCCGCCGGAGGGGGGCGAGGTCGGGGGGGTGCGGGGGGGATGCGCCCTCTCCTCGCCCATCCTCTCGCGATGGCGGCGGGGTTGCTTGTCGCCTGCGGCCTCGGATTCCTTCTCTCCCATCGGCCTGCGCCGCCCCGGACCCTCCGCGCGCCCGAACTCGCGGCGCAAGCGGAGATCAAGACCTACCCGGCGCTGCGGATGGCGCCGCTGCCGGTCATGGCCGACCCCGTGGCCACCGTGCAGGCGCCCGAGGGTCCATTCGACATCGCGGAGGCGATCCGGCGCGAGCGCGGGCTCTGCGAGCGCGCGGAGACGCTGCGCCACGAGTGGGCCGCCGACGAGGAGCGCTGGAAGGCCGAGGCGGCACGGCGCCCGGCGGAGAGGCGCACCGGCGCCGCCAACCCGGAGGCGGCTGCGCTGGTTTTGGCGTTGGATTTCAGGAATTCGGCCGTCGAGGCGCTGCTCTGCGTTCACGGGATGGGCGCCTCGGCGGCCCCCGCGGTCGTAGCCCTCCCGCCGGGACGCCGGGTGGCGCTCGACAGCGCCGCCGGGCCGGGACGCGTGCTGCTGCGCGGAGAGACGCCCTCCCTCGCGCTGCTGGGAGAGGTGCTCGTGGCCGAGGGCGTCGGCGCGGGGCGGACGCGCATCGTCACGGCGAGCCACTACGTCGCGCGGTCCGAGTTCGCGCCGGTGACGTGGGCGGATGAGATCGCGCCGCCCGCGGACGGGACCCCGTCGATGCTGCAAGTGCAGCCCTGGATGCTCGGGCCGAGGGCGCGCCAACGCCTGCTCTCCGCCAGCGACGGCCGGGACCCCGAGTTCCTCCGGTGGCTGCGCGACGAGTGCAAGGGACGAAGCCTCGCGGAGCACCTGGCCGACAAGGCGGGCGTCCGCGAGCGCGCCGTCGCGCGTCTCGTCGAGGCGCTGCGCGCGGATGCCGGCGCGACCGGATTCGCGGTCTTCGCCGGAGACGCGCTGCAAGGCGTAGAGATCTTCGCGAGCCACGAATTGATGATGCAGTTCGCGCCCCGCCTGCTGCACGGCTACCTGCTCGAGGCCGGCAGCAGGCCGCTGCGCCTCGCCGCGCCGGGGGCCGGCGCCGCGGGCCTGCTGACGCAGGCGAAGCGGCTGATCGAGGAGTTGCCCGGAACCACCGCCCGCTTCGACGACTCCGACGACCAGCGCGGCACGCGCGAGGGCTGGCCCGAGGGGCTGCGCCGCGTCCTGCTGCGCGACGGCACCGGCAACATCCTCGGCGCGGGCCTGCTCGTCGGCGACCGCCCGCTCCACGTGACGGTGTATGGCGCGTCGTCGCTCGGCGGCTAGCCTTCGAGCGACAGCGTCGCCGTGTGCGTCTTGCCGTTCACGGTGATCGCGAGGAGGGCCTGCCGGCCGATCAGGGCGGCCGTCGCCCGGATCTCCGCGCCGCCAAAGCCGTCGAGGTCGACATCGATCTCGCCCTCGCTGAAGACGAAGCCGGCGTCGCCCCCCGGCAGGTCGGCGATGAGGCGGCCGGCGACGTTCTGCGCCGTCGCGAGGAGCGTGCAGCCGTCCGCCGTGACGACGGAGATCGAGCCGTCCACGACGATGCCGCGCTCGGGGTCGCGGACGATCTCGACCTGACCTTCGCACTGGAGCGGCGCGCCCTCCCCCTGGACCGCCAGCCGGAGACCGTCGGCGAGGGAGGGGTCGGCCACCGGGAAGCCGGCCGAGAGGTACTCCACCGTGACGAGCAGTGCGAAGCTCTCGCCGCGCACCGGTAGCGCGGGGCAGAAGAGCAGCGCCGGGCTGCCCGGCGTGAAGACGCAGCCGGCGTCGAGCGCGCGCGCCTCGAGCGAGGGCAGGTCGCGCGCCTGCGCGAGAGGCGCGAGGCGGTCGGCCAGCGCGAGGAAGATCTCAAGCGTCGTGCCGAGGCAGCCCTGCTGCGCCTGTTGCGCGAGCAGGAGCGAGTCGGAAGGGGTCACGGTCAGCGAGTGGCTCGGTCCGCAGGCGACGAGGGAAATGGACAGTGTGGCGAGGCAGGCGAGGCGGCGAAGCATGGGGTTCCCCTTCGGTTGAGAAAAGTGGACGCTCTTGGGCCCTGTCCCGGGGAGGACGCAGCCGGCGTGCCTAATCGAGAGCGATCCGCTCGAGGCGGCGGCGGACGGCTCCCTGCTCGCGGGGGGATTCCTTGAGGCGCTCGTAGGCGCGGGAGCGGGCGGCTCTTGCGTCGGCGGTGCGCCCGAGCGCGAGGAGGCACTCGACGACGTCCGGCCAGTGGCGGAGCTCTTCGGGGAACTCCGCCAACAGCGCCTGATAGATCGCCAGCGCCTCGCCGACCTCGTCGTTGACCTTGTGGAGCCCCGCGAGCAGCGCCCGCTCCTCGGCGCTCGCCTTGCCGTCCGCGAGGCGTCCGCGCAGCAGTTCGAAGAGAGCGCCCCACTCCTCGATCGCCTGCAAGTGGAAGGGCAGCGCGCGCCGGAGGAGCGCCGCCGCGGGCGGGATGCTCTCGCAGAGGCGCTCGACCTCCGCCCCGGGCGCCTCGGCGCCGCCGGTGCGCAAGAGCGCGAGCGCCAGGGCCAGGTCGTCGTCGGCCGGGCCCGCGAGCAGCAGCGCGAGGCCGAGCATGCGACGGGCCGCCTCGCGCTCGCCCCGCGCGAGGAGTTGCAGGCCGAGCACGCGCCGGAAGGGCGCGCGCAGCGGCGCCGCCTCCACCGCCTGCTCCAGCGCGGAGAGGGCGGCGTCGGGCCAGAGCGCCTCCTCGGCGTGGATGTTCTCCGCCCTCGCGAGCGCCCGCGCCAGCTCGAAGGGGATCTCCGGCTCCGTGACGCCGCCGCGCAGCGCCGCGCGCAGGTAGACGATCGCCGCCGCCGCCTCGCGCACGCGCGCCAGCGAAAGGCCGATCCGCGCGAAATTGCGCGCGGTCGTCGCGTCCGGTTTCGCGAGCGCCGCGACGCGGGCGAGCACCTCCGGCGAGGTGCCGACGAGCCCCCGCTCCCCCTCCCGTTTCGCCCCCTTCAGGTGCTCGTGCCACGCGCGATCGAACGCCTCCGACGTTGCAAATCCCGTCGCCTTCAGGAAGCGCCGCTCCTCCGAGTCGGTCACCGGACCCATCGGCGGGATCGTCCGCAGGTAGTCGATCAGCTCCTTCCAATGCACCCCTTTCGCGTGACGGCGCAGGAAGCGCACCTGCGCCCACCCCCACGAATACTCGCGCCCGTGGAAGAGCTCCCACTTGACGCTGCGCAGCGCGCGGCTCTGCATCGGGCGGCCGCCCTCGAGGTCGCCGAGCACCTGCGCCAGCGCGCCGGGATGGTCCTCCGGCTCCGGCGCGCCGCCGGCGACGAACATCGAGAAGTAGGTGGCCGCCCCCTCGGTGAACCAGGTCGGGATCCGGATGCCGACCTGCCGCGCGAGCAGGTCGTCGCAGAGGTGCGTGGTCTCGTGCTTGGCCACCTCGAGATGCACCTCGCCGGTCTCCCCCTCGACGTCCCACAGGTAGATGCTGCCGAGCCCCGGCGCATAGAACCCCGCGACACCCTCGGCGAAGGCGCTGCCCTTCCTGTCGATGTCGGGCGCCACCTCCGCTTGCAGCTTCTTGAAGTCGGCGCGGCGGCGGAAGACGCGCATCCGGTAGGGCGCGTCGCGGCGCACGCGCTCGAGGTCGAGGGCGTAGACGCCGATCATCCAGTCGAAGAAGGCGTCGAGCTGGTCCGCGTAGAGCCGCTCGCGTTCGGGGGAGAGATCGCTGCGGATCTCGAACCAGCGCGTCTTGGCGGTGCGCTCCGCATCGGGGGGGCTCGGGGGCCGCGCGGAGGTCTTGCTTGCGATCGCCTCCGCGGGGATGACCAGCGGGCCGAAGTCGGTTTCGAGGCGGGAAGCGCCTAGGAGGCGCCGCCCGTACAGGAGGCGTCCATCCGCGAGGTGGACGAGGGGCTGCGAGGGCTCGGCGGCGGCGGGGAGCGCGAATGCGAGGAGCAGGAGGAACCGCCTCATTTGTCGGTTCCGGGCCGGAACTTCGCCCCCGGCGGCGGCCGGTAGGCGTCGGCGAAGCCGATCCCGTAGTGCCCGTCGTTGTCGAGGGCGAGGTTCTTCAGGAAGGCGCCGAGTTCCGTCGTCGGGGCGTAGACGCGCATCTGCTCGCGGCGGAGCTTCTCGCCCGAGTCGAGGGGCGGCCGCTCCTTGCCGCGCGGGCCGTCGTGCGGGAAGGAGCGCCCCTCGAGGAGTTGCACCGTGTGGATCGCGACGCGGGCGTAGCGGTTGATCCGGCCGATCTCGGCGAGGATCGCCGCCGGCGTGTTCGGCGTGCCGCGGTTCGGCAGGCCGTCGCTGAGCAGCACGAGCGCGTCCACCTCCTCCATCGCGATGGCCCGCCGCAGCCCGTCGATGATGTTGGTCGGGCCGTAGGGCATGGCGCGCTGCAGGAAGCGCGTCGCCTCGTCGATCGTCGAGGCGTTCGCCGGCGCGAACTCCTCCTTCCACGCCGTCGCCTTCTCGTCGAACTCGATCACGGCGAACTTCGTCGTCGGCCCCGCCCCTTCGAGGTGCGCGCGCACCTCCTCGATGACGCCGTCGAAGAGGCCGTAATACATGCTCTCGCTCTTGTCGAGCACGAAGACGAGGCGGTCGCTCGCGATGTCGAGGCCGAAGTAGTCCTTCTGCGCGTACCGGTGGCCGCTCGCCTGGAAGGGCTTGTAGGCGCTGATCTCCCGCGGGCGCAGCCGCAGCGTGCTGCCCTCCGCGGCGCGCCACTTGGCCCACTCCTTCTGCGAGAGGCCGATCCGCTCGCCGGTGAGGAGTTCGAGGTGGTCGCGCGCCTTCGCCCGCACCCGGAGCCGCTTGTCGCCGAGCAGCGCGATCAGCAGGTCCACCGCCTCCTTGTGCCGGTAGGCGCGCAGCCCCTCCGCAAGCGCGAGGCGCACCTGCCACATCTTGTGCTTCTGCAGCTTCCGGAGGCCCGCAGGGGCGCTCTCGCAGTCGTCGAACTGGAGCGTCCGCAGCGCCATCGAGACCGTCTCCCATGGCGTGGCGTGCGCGGCGACCTCCTCGAGCCTCCCGCGCAGGGCCGGCTCCGACAGCCCGAGATCGAAGAGCGCGTCGACGACGGCGAGGCTCTCGTCGGTGGAGGGCTTGGAAAGCGGCGCCAGCGCGCGCTCCCACGGCCCGCCGTCGCCGGCGAGCTTCCGTTGCATCCACGCCGCGAGCAGGCGGCCGTGCAGCGTCGCGCCGTCGACCGGACGGGGCGTGCTCCCCTCCCCGGTCGCCGCCGCGAGGAGCAGCGCCGCGTGGGCGGGGAGGCCGATCTGCCGGGCGCGCTCCCAGGTCGGGTCGGGGAAGCGGGTGACGCGGCGGCCGGCGAGGTCGTGCCAGAGTTCGCGGCAGCTCGCCCAGGTCGTCACGCCGCCGAGGCGCTCGTCGAGGGGGGGCCCGGCCGACCGCGTGCAGAGTTCGCGGATCTCCTCGGTCCCCCCGGCCCCCCCCCAATCCTGGCTCTTCAGGATGCGCCCGTCCGGCGAGATCAGGAAGAGAGCCGAGGAGCCCTCGACGCCGTAGGCCTTCGCGACATCGACGCCCACCGCATTCGGCTCGGCGATCTCCCAGTCGAGCGCGGCGAGCCGGTCCGCGAAGTCGTTCGAGGGGGAGGTGCCGTCGAAGATCGGGATCGTCAGCAGCGCGAGTTGGCCCCGTCCGATGCGCGCATGGCAGTCGGAGAGGACGGTCAGGAAGACCGCGCGCACCTCCTCCTCGTGCCAGAAGTGCAGCAGCAGGCAGCGGCCGCGGTAGTCGTCGCTGCGGATGTCGGCGCCGCCGCCGTGCCGCCGGATGCGGAACGCGGGCGCCTCGAGTCCCGCCGCGCGCACGCTGCACTGCGTGCGCAGCCGCCGCGCGTGCTCGCGCAGTTCGTCGCTTCCCCCTTCGGCGGAGAGCAGCAACGCGCAGGTCTCGCGCGCCCTCTGCCGGTCGCCGGTCTCGTAGCAGCACTCGGCGAAGAGCAGTTCGACCGCGAGCGCCGCCTCGCCCATGAGGCCGCGGCTCCCGCGCAGCTCCGCGAGCCAGCGCTGGACGCCGTGCCAGTCCGCCCGCGCGCTCGACCGCAGGCGGTGGAGCAGCGCCTCCATGTGCAGCCAGGCGTAGGCGCTCGCCGGATCGATGCGAAGCAGCGCCTCGAGGGTGTCGAGGAAGGCGGCGTCGCTGTCCGGCGCGAGCGGCGGCTTCAGTAGCGCCTCCTCGGCGAGGGAGGTGTCGAGGCGCTTGCCCTCGCCGCCGGGTCCGTGGAAGCGGATCGCGCCGAGCAGCGTGTCGACGCCGCCCTGGCGCAGCGCTTCGGCCTCGGCGAGCCATGCGGCGATGCCGGGGTGGTCGGCGGCGGGTCGCGTCGCTTCGAACGACCGGATCTCGGCCAGCACCCGCTCGAGCGTCGAGCGGACCGAGGGCTCCTGCGCCGGCGGCGCCGGCTCCTGGGCGGCGACAACCGCGGCGAGGCAGAGCGCGAGAAGGCCCCGGTCGACCCGCATGCGGCGATTGTAGCGCTTGGTCACTCCGGCCAGGGCTTCGTGATGTTCTCGCGCAGCCAACTGTCCCACGACGTCGCGCTGTCGAGCGCCTCGCCGCCGGAGAGCGCCTTCAGCGATTCGTCCATCGCCGGCTTGATCGCCTCGTAGAGCCTGGTCTCGACGGCATCGGCCGCCTTTCCGGCCGCGCCGTCGGTCACCTGGCGATAGCGGTCGATCAACGTGCGCATCGCCGCCTTGCGCTTGTCGGGCTTCACCTTCGGGTAGGCGCCACATCCCTTCGCCGCCGCGGCGGCGACGGAGGGCTCGGGATCGTGGATCATCTTCAGCAGCGGGTCGAGCGCCTCGGCGTCGCCGCACTCGCCGAGCGTCTCCGCCGCGAAGCGCCGGAGGCTCTCGCGCTTCGACGAGGACTTGGTTCGCTTGTAGAGCTTGTTGATGCCGTCGTCGCCGCCCGCGGCGAGCATCTGGCACATGCAGCGGAGGAAGTCCCCCTCCTTGCCATACTTCGGGTCGAAGGCGCGGTCGATCTGGAAGCGGATGCTCTTCGCGACCTTCGGGGAGGCGTTCTTGAGATTCGCGCAGATGCGGTCGCGCACGCTCTCGATCGAGCCGCCCCCGTTGCCGGTGAGCAAGAGGTTGAAGTCGCGGATCGCGTAGGCGCAGGCGAGGTCGGCGTCGCGGTCGGCGTGGACCGCCATCGCCGCGAACAGAAGGACCGTCAGGGTTCTCATCGGGGCTCCTCCGGCAAGGCGGGCACGAGTTCGGCGTCGGCGACCGGGTGGTAGAAGAACCACTGGCTTCCGACGCTGATCAGCGTGTAGCTCCGCTCCGCCTTGCCCGCCGTCGTCGTCTCCTGCACCGTCGCGCGCGCCCAATAGCCGTGCGGCTCGATCGACGTGATCGAGAAGGCCTTGATCAGTTCCCCGAGCGCCGCCGGGTCGCGCTGCGCGCGCGCGTGGAATGCGCGCAGCGCGTCGAGGGCGCCCGCCGCGTCGCGAAAGACCGGCGAGAAGGCGCCCCAGTAGGCCTTCCGGAAGTGGAAGAGGTTGATGCGGCTGCCGGTGCCGCCGCACTCCTCGCAGGCGCTGCCGTCGCGGCGCTTGCCCTTCCCGCCGCAGAGGGTGTGGCGGAAGAGGATGGAGTCGGACTTGCGCGATTGGTAATAGGACTTGAGCACCTGCTGGATCCGTGGAACCTGGGACTTGGCAAGGCGTGCGCAGAGTTCCGCGGGCGGGAGCGGGAGCGTGACGTCGACGGGCAGCGCCGGAGGGCCTTGTGGCTCGAACGTGACGGCGGGCACCGGCGGCGGCGTCTCCTCGGAGGGGGGAGGTGGGGGGGGCGCGGGGGCCGTCCGCGGTTGCTCCGGTGTCGGCTGCGGGGGATGCGCCTCCTGGTGGGGGATCTGGATCTCCACCTTGAATCGCAGATTCGTGAGGCGCCGGGCGGCGGTGCGGATCATGTGGTTGATCGCCGGGTCGTACTGGATGTCGAGCGCCTCCTGCAACTTGTTCAGCGCGCCGTCGTAGAGCGCGATCGCCCTCTTCAGCGAAGGGAGGAGGTCCGCCTCGCCGATCTCGTCGAGAATCCAGCTCTTGTAGATCGCGTCGGCCGCCTCGTAGTCGGGGCGCGCCGCATCGACGATCTGCCGCGCCTTCCCGCCGGTGATCGCGCCGTCGAGGTCCTCGGCGGATGCGGCCCCTGCGAGCATGATCAGCGCGAGCAGCCCGTACCGCATCGCGGCGATTCTAACCCGATCGCGCGGAGCTTCCGCGCTCCAGCCGGCCCGTGGGAAGGCGGCGACCCCGCCAGGGGCCGCCGCCTCGCGCCTATCCAGGCTTCTCCCCTGCGTCCTCCTCCTGCTTCTTCCCGGGCACAGGCTTGCGCGCCCCGCCGCCGACGGCGATGGCACCGTTCGTGGTCGGGCCCTTGAACGGTTCGTCGCCGGCGCGCATGTAGAAGAAGGCTTCGGAGGCCGCATCCCGCACGTCCTCGTCGGGATCCTCCTCCGCCAACTCGGAGAGCAGGTCGAGAGCATCGCGAGCATCCAGGAGTCCGAGGGCGAGGCAGGCGTTTCGCCGGATGTGCGCCTCGGGCCGCGCGAGTTCGACCTCGACGTGCGGGAGGGCCACTCCGCCGGGCCTGCGGAGGCCATGGATCGCCTCTTCTGCGAGGGTTCGGGTCCTCAGGAGCCGCCCGGCTTGTTGCCGCCTTCGGCCTTCAGGATCTCCATCTCGAACGTCACCTTCTGGGTGCCCTTCGACCCGCCGCTGGTCATGACCGGTTCGAGCGCGGCCCGGGCCACTCTTCCCGTCGCCAGCGCGAACCGCGCCTCGCCGGTGAGCCCCCCCGCGTTCGCGAACTTGACGAGGGCCACCCCGTCGAGCACGCTCGCGAGCTCGCACTTGGCGTCGGCGCTGACCAGCGCCCAGTGGACCGCGGAGAGGTGCATGCCGTGCTTGACCGTCCGCGAGTCGCCGACGACAACGGCCTTGGCGGGCAGCAGCCGGGCCCAGTCGGCGCCGGCCCGCGTCGAGCGGATCGCGAGTCGGCTCGAAGGCGCGAGGCGGCGCATCGACACGCGCCTGCGCCGGACCACGCGCGGGGGGCGCTGCGCCTGCGCCCTTGACGCCGCCATGCCGCGGCGGCAACCTTGCGTGGACCGAGTGGCAAGCATGACGCCGCCTGCACCGCGGTCCGCGAGGCGCTGGCCGTTCCCGGGAGGGCCCGTGCGCGTCGCCGCGCGGTGCGCGCGGCGATCCTCGCGACGCTCGAACGATTCGGACTGGTGCAAAGGACACGGGACGGTGCGCCCCTCCCGCCTGCAAAACAGGAAATCATTTCGTGACCACTAGAGTCCGGGCCCGCGAGGCCCTGCCGGCATGAGCAGCGAGAGGCGCGTGCTCGTCACGGGCTTTGTCCCTTTCGGAGGGCACGCCGCGAACCCGTCGGACCAGGTGGCGCGCGCCGTCGCGGGGGAGAGGGTCCAGGCGGAGATCCTGCCGGTCGACTTCGCAGCGGTCGGGCCCGCGCTGACGAGACTGCTCGCGCGCACATGGCGCGCGGTCGTGCTGCTCGGCCTCGCCGAGGGGCGCTCCCATGTAGCCCTCGAGCGAGTCGCGATCAACTACCGCCACCCCACGCCCGACAACGCGGGCCGCCTTCCCGCGAGGCCGGAGGTCGTGCGCGGCGGCCCCGTCGGCTACTTCTCGACGCTGCCGCTCGAGGATCTGCGCAAGAGGCTCGCCGCCGCGGGGATTCCGGTCGAGATCTCCCTGAGCGCCGGCGCCTACCTCTGCAACGCAGCCTTCTACCTCGCCCGGCACCGCCTCGAGGGGTCCGGCACCCCGTGCGGATTCCTGCATCTTCCTCGCACCCCCGACCTGCCAGGCAAGGGCGATCCGATGCCGCTCGACGACCAGGTGCGCGCGGTCCGCATCCTCATCGACCTGATGCTCTCTGCACCCTCTCCTCGGGCCCGCCGCGTGCGCTGACCGGTCGCCGTTGCACCGCTACCTGAGTGCGTCAAAGCGCTTCCGTTCCTTCCACTCCGGCGGCCGGCCGATCATCCCCTGCACGTCCTCCTCGAGGACCAGCGCCTTCGTCGAGCGGGGCACCACGAAGATGCCGAACGCGGTCACGCGCTCGCCGCCGCCGTCGGGCCCCGCCGTCTGGTAGGAGCGGTCGTCGAACCGGAAGGTCAGGCGGTCGGCCGCCTCCAAGATCTCCACCGCCACGACGCCGGCGCTGTTCCACCCCTTGCCCTGGAAGATCCCAACCACCATGCACCTCTCGAAGTCGACCTCCGGCACGCCGGCCCGGTTGTAGTACTCGTCCTCCTCGACCTTCGCCCCCACATGCCGCTGCCACACGCTCGCGAACTCCCGCTGCGTGAGGATCCGGTGGACTTCAGCGGCTTCGATCCCGCTCTTCGCTCCCGAGAGCGCGACGAGGGGCTTCTGGGCAGGCTTGTCATCGGCGCAGGCTAGCCAAGGAACGAACACCAGCAAGAGGACCGTGGTTCGCATAGGCAAGTCTCCAGACACTTCATTCTACGGGAGCGCGCGGCGCGCGGCACAGGCTCACGGCGTGACGCATATCGCGCTTTGATCGCCGTAGGGACGGGTGACCCGCGCGGGTCACCGACCGTCCATCACCTTGCCGAGAGTTCTCAGTCCGCCATCGAGGTCGCCATCGCCGAAGATGATCTGGTGCGGGAGCCACGACATGGGGACTTGGTTCCTTGTGATTCCGACGACAAACGGGATGAACTGTCCGCCGGGCTTGCGTTCGATGTTGATCGCGTTCAAGAAGGCCACCCACTCGTGTTCCGGCCAACCCCTTCTGAGTTGGTCGACGTCTGTCCCGACGACGATCAGGCAGTCGGCGCTGTCGAGCGCATCGTCCTGCAGGCGGCCCCAGCGGCTCACCATGTAGTCCTTGTAGAAGAACGCCGAACGCCGTTTCACCGTCCGCACGTAGTCGAACACCCTACGGGCAAGAGGCTCGTCGGCGTCGGCGAAGCTGATGAACACTTCGAACTTTTTTGCGCGCTTGGTCCGCGGCGGATGAACCTTGGTTCGGGCGGTGCTGGGGGATTGCGTGAGCATGAACGCCGCGTAGCGGCGAAGCAAGGAACGGGTCACAGGACACAGCCCGAACCGGTTCTTGAGCGACTTGAAGTGGTCGACCTCCGGTTTCGTGCGCAACTCGGGCAGCGCGGGGAGCACATCCTTGTCGATCACGCTGGCGAACTCGGAGCCTTCGTACCTTCGTCCGTGGAGGAAGAAGAACTCGGGAAGGAAGCTCTGGGAACCCTGTGAGCCGAGCTGGGCGAGCAGCGCCTCGACCGCGAACAGCCCGACAGGACGATCGAGCACCTTCTCCCCGATGATCTCCCCGTCCAACAAGACCACGTCCTCGGGCAGGAAGATCTTGGCAATCCGGTCGACCTCAATGCCGAAGTCCTCCGCATTCACGTTCAGGAAGCACCCCGACGACCTGTGCGGTTGCCATCCCTTCATCGTGACAGCAATCGTGTCCGGGCCCTGCAGCCACTGCACAGGGAGGCGGAGCTGCTCGAATCTCTCAACGTCCCAGCCGGGAAACACGCGTGCCCACAACCGGCGGGCCATCGCGTACTCGGCGCGCTCCTCCGACCTCCCGGCCTCCCACTCGAAGACGTACCGTCGCCCTCCCCTTGCGCCGTCTTGGCGGGGCGGCTTCAGCACCAAGAGCTCCTCGCGGAACTCGCGCTCGACGGTCGTCAACGGGTAGAGCAGCTCCGCTCTCGAATCCGTGGCGCCGTTCGCAATGTTCCACCCCACCGGGTAGATGTCCCGGTAGAAGAGGGCAACGTACTCGCGCTTCCCCATGCGGAGTACGGGGAGCACGCCACCGCTCCCATAGCGAAAGGGGAATGCGGGATTATCGAAGGCGAATTCGCGCCGTGTGTGATCCAACAACACCGCGTCGAGATGCGCTTGCACCTTCGGCCAGACTCGGCTGAATCCGCGGATGGACTTCTTCGCCGCCTCCTTTGCGCGCCCCGTCCAGATGACCGGTGTCGTGTCGTCGAACTGCAGCGACAGCTCCGTTCCGCCCCCCGACTCGCGGAGCGCGAACTGCGTGACGAGGACTTGCAGGAACCGGTTCTCGGCTTTCCCGAGCGGCCTCACGAATTCCGATGAGACGCTCATGGTCGGTTCCTACCCTATCAGAATCCGGGACGGCGCTCTGCGGCGACCCTCCTGCCTTTGGGGTGATGGGTCAGAAGCGAGGTGCGGCGGTGGAGTCGCGGGACGCCGCGGCCGGCGGACTGTAGTGGTCGCGAAATGACTCCCTGTTGGACAGGCAGCAGGGGCGCACCGCCCCTTGTCCTTGCGCAACCGTGCGCGTCGTTGGAGCGTCGCGCGGATCGCCTCGCGCTCGGTGATCCGCCGGGACACGCGCCCCCCGCAGGCGCTCCGAGCGCAGGGGGAAAAGGGTCGCTCCCGGCAGCGTGCCGAACAACTCGAATCGTCCGATGGCGGAGCCGCACGACGTTCCCGACGTCACGTCGTGAACGGTACAGGGAGCCGGGTGGGGGACTGAGCCGCGACGCGGGTTGACACGGAGACTCGAGGAGCGGCGACCGAAGTTCGCGCTGCGCCCAGCGGGTCCTAGGCGTTGCACCTCGGAGGGAAGCGCTCGGGCGCGCGGCCGGGCCTGATCGCCTGCGCCCACGCTTCCATCGCGTAACATCTCACCTTCGGCCTGGAGAACTCATGAAGTCGCGTGCCCTCGCCCTGCTCGCCTTTGCCGCCCTCGCCTCGGCCGCCCCCGAGGAGGCGCGCTGGATCCGGTATCCGGCCCTCTCGCCGGACGGGAAACGCATCGTCTTCGTCCACCGCGGCGATCTCTGGATCGTGCCGGCCGCGGGCGGCGACGCGTGGCCGCTGACCACGCACGTCGACCACGAGACGGCGCCGGTCTGGTCGCCCGACGGCACGAAGGTCGCGTTCGCGAGCGACCGGCACGGCAACTTCGACCTCTTCGTCGTCGACGCGGAGGGCGGCGCGGCGGCGCGGCTGACCGCGCACTCGGCGACGGACTGGCCCTGCTGCTTCGGCCGGGACGGCAAGGAGATCTTCTTCACGTCGCGGCGGCAGGATGCGCCGGAGGCCTGCCTGCCGACCGCGTGGCTCACCGAGTTGTACGCGGTGCCCGTGGGCGGCGGCCCCGCGCGCCAGGTGCTGACGACGCCGGCCGAGATGGCGCAGTGGAGCCCCGACGGCAAGCAACTCGCCTACCACGACAGCAAAGGGTTCGAGAACGTCTGGCGCAAGCACCACGAGTCGTCGGTCACCCGCGACCTCTGGATCTGGGACCCGGCGACGAACGTCCACCGCCGCATCACCGAGTACGCGGGGGAGGACCGCAATCCGGTCTGGTCGCCCGACGGCGCCCGGCTCTTCTTCCTCAGCGAGCGGGGCCAGGGCAGCAACGTCTGGTCGCAGGCGGTCGCGGGCGGAGCCGCGCCGGTGCTGATGACGAGGTTCCCGCGCCACCCGGTGCGCTTCCTGAGCGGCTCCGCGGACGGGACGCTGCTCTTCGGCCACAACGGCCGCGTCTACCGGATGCGGCAGGGCGAGGAGCCGCAGGCGCTCGTGATCCGGGTGCGCGCGACCGACCGCGCCAACGATGCGCGCGTCGAGAAGGTGACCGGGGGGGCGACGGCGTTCGCGGTCTCGCCCTCCGGCGAAGAGGTCGCCTTCGTCGTGCGCGGCGAGCTCTTCTGCGCGAGCATCGAACACGGCACGACGCGGCGGCTCACGGACACGCCGGAGCAGGAGCGCTCGCCGACCTGGGCCCCCGACGGCCGCTCGATCGTCTTCGCCGGGGAGCGCGGCGGTTCGTGGAACCTCTACCGCGTGTCGATCGCGCGCCCGGAGGAGAAGCGCTTCTCGCGGGCGACGCTGCTCTCGGAGGAGGCGCTGCTCGCGACCCCCGACGAGACCTTCCAGCCGCTGCTGTCGCCCGACGGCAAGCGGCTCGCCTACCTGCACAACCGCGACGAGATCCGCGTGCTCGACCTCGACACGAAGCAGAGCCGCACGCTCGTGCCGGCGGCGCGCAACTACAGCTATGCCGACGGCGACATCGAGTACCACTGGTCCCCGGACAGCAAGTGGCTCTGCTTCACCCTGCTCGTCGAAGGGCGCTGGATCGGCGACATCGGCGTCGCGCCGGCCGACGGCGGCCCGATCGTCGACGTCACGCTCTCCGGCTACGACGAGATGCGCCCGCGGTTCAGCCCCGACGGCAAGGCGCTGCTCTTCGTCAGCAACCGCCTCGGCCGGCGCAGCCACGGAAGCTGGGGCGCCGAGGAGGACCTCTTCGCGCTCTACCTCACGCAGGCCGCCTTCGACCGCGCCTCGCTGTCGCAGGAGGAGTACGACCTGCTGAAGAAGGACGAGGAGCCCCCGAAGCCGACAAAGGAGGAGGGCGAGGCGAAGAAGGAAGAGGGGGATGGGTGCGGGAAGGGGGAGGAGAAGACGCCGCCGGAACCCGTCGTCATCGAGTTCGAGGGGCGCGAGAACCGTTTGAAGCGGATGACGATCCACAGCGCGCCGCTCGGCGGCTACGCGCTGTCGCCGGACGGCGAGAAGCTCGCCTACTGGGCCGAGGTCGGCGGCAAGTGGGACGTCTGGCTCAACACCGTCCGCAAGTCCGAGACCAAGAAGCTCTTCGAGGCGGGAGCGGACGAACCCGGCGACCTCGAGTGGTTGCAGGGGGGCGAGGGGGAGCAGGTGCTCGTCCGCGACTCCGACGGGGCGATCACGAAGGTGCCGCTCGGCGAGGGGGAGAGCAAACCGGTCGCCTACGCGGCGGAGATGACGGTGGACGGGCCGAAGGAGCGCGCCTACATCTTCGACCACTGCTGGCGGCAGGTGCGCGACAAGTTCTACGAGCCGGGGCTGCACGGCGTGGACTGGGACGCGATGAGGAGGAACTACGAGGCCTTCCTCCCGCACGTCGCCAACAACCACGAGTTCGCGGAGCTTCTCTCCGAGATGCTCGGGGAGCTGAACGCGTCGCACACGGGCTCGGGCTACCGCCTCGCGCGGGAGGACGGCGATGCGACGGCGTCGCTGGGACTGCTCTTCGATCCGCGCTTTGCCGGGCCGGGCCTCCGCATCGCGGAGGTGCTGAAGGAGGGGCCCGCCGACCGCGCGGGGGTGCTGCTGCCCCCGGGCACCCTGCTGCTCGAGATCGACGGGGCCTCGCTGCCGGCCACGTCGGATCCGTGGGCGCTGCTGAACCGCAAGGAGGGAAAGCCCACGCTGCTGACGGTGCGCGCCCCCGGCGAGGAGAGGGCGAGGCAGGTGACGGTCAAGCCCGTCTCGATGCGCGAGGAGTTCCGCCTGCGCGACAAGCGCTGGGTCTTGCAGCGGCGCGACTTGACGGAGACGCTCTCGAAGGGGCGCATCGGCTACGTCTATGTCGAGGGGATGGACGACCCGAGCTTCCGCAACCTCTTCCAGGAGGCGCTCGGCCGCCACGGCGCGAAGGAGGCGCTGCTCGTCGATACGCGATTCAACGGCGGCGGCTGGCTCCACGACGACCTGCTCAAGTTCCTCGGCGGCAAGGAGTACGGGATCATTCACCCGCGCGGCAAGGAGCGCGGCTCCTTCGGCGGCGAGCCGATCCACCGCTGGGCGCGGCCCGTCGCGGTGCTGATCAGCGAGGGCAACTACAGCGATGCGCACATCTTCCCGTACGCGTTCCAGAAGCTCGGCATCGGCAAGCTCGTCGGCGCCCCGGTCGCCGGCACCGGCACCGCGGTCTGGTGGGAGACGCAGATCGACCCGACGCTCTACTTCGGCATCCCGCAGGTGGGCTTCGTCGCCGACGACGGCAAGTACCTCGAGAACCGGGAGCTGAGGCCCGACCTTCTCGTCCTGGCGGAGCCGGGGGACCTCGCCTCGGGCAGGGATGCGCAGCTCGAACGGGCCGTGGCGATGCTACTGGAGCAGCTTGGGCCCAAGTAGCACCACGGCCGCGTTGTAGGTCGCGTGGGCGGCGACGGGGGAGAGGAGCCACCCGGTGCGCTCGTACGCGAGGGCCGCGGCGATGCCGAGGCCGAAGACCGGCAGGAACGACGCCGCCGGGTGGACGGCGGCGAAGACGAGCGCGCTGAGCAGCACCGCAGCGTTCACTCCCATCGTCTGCCGCAGCCCCTTGTAGACCAGCGCGCGGAAGATGAACTCCGCGAAGAGCGGCGCGAAGAAGAGGGCGAGCAGCAGCAGCGCCGGACCTCTCTCCATCTGCCCCTGCGCCGCCTCCAACAGCAGCGTGCGGAGCGGCTCGACGCGGGAGCCGGCCCAGAGGTAGAGGACGCCGAAGAGGGCGGCGGCGGCGCCGAGCGCGATGCCGCGGGGAAGGGAGACCAGTGCGGGACCGGGCCCCCGGACCCCCAACGATTCGAGCGGGCGGGCGAGCCCCATACGGCGCCGCAGGTGGAAGTAGGTGCCGGTGCAGAGGACCGCGCCGGCGATCGCGTAGGCGAGCAGCATCGTGAGCCCCGGCGGCCTCCCCCCCGCGAGAAGCAGCATCGCGACGAACTGCTGGAGCTGGAAGAAGAGGATCACCACGAGGAGCCCGTAGGCGAGGTCGATCCGGCGCGGCGGCTCCCGCGTCGGGTCGAGCAGCAGCGGCAGCCGCGCGCCGACGCGCTGCCAGAGCGCGCCCGCGAGCATCCCCATCAGCACGAGCATGACGAACTTCGGCCAGAGGCCGTGGGCGTAGAGGGCATAGCCGAAGAGCGCGACGAGCAGCATGTAGATCCAGACGTACTCCTGTCGCACGCGCCGCTGCGGCGCCTCCTCGTGCGGGTCGGTGCCGAGCACGCCGAGGCCGCTCGCGATCCACGCGAAGATGCCGACCCCCGCCAGCGCCACGACGGGTGAAAGCAACATCGCAACAGTTGCATCCCCGGGCGGACGCCAGGCGAAGGCGAGGATCGCGACGGCATAGAGGCCGGAGACCGACGCCCAGAGGACGACCTTCTGGCGCAGCAGGGTGTGGAGGGGCCGGGGGAGGGTCCAGAGGAGCCAGAGCGCCTGCCGCTCGACCGCGAGCACCGAAAAGGCGCCGAAGAGCAGCACGTAGGCGCCGACGGCGAAGGCGGTCACCGCCACCGCCTGGGCGCCGCCGCCCCGGCCGATGGAGGGGTTGATCGCGACCTGGAAGCCGAGGATCAGGAGCGGCGTCAACAGGGTCTGCATCATGAAGTTCCTGTCGCGCAATAGCAGCAGGATCTCCTTGCCGAGCAGGCCGCGCAGCCGCGACGGGGGCGCGGCGGCGAGGGGGGCGGGCCTCCTGCGCGTGCCCTGGTAGGGCCCTCCGCCGCCCGAGAGGAGGCCCGCCGAGACGAGCCGGGCGCAGAGGCGGATGGCGCCGTAGGCGCAGGCGCCGCCGATGGCCGACACGACAAGGATCAGCGCGGGCCAGCGGGTCAGCAGCAGCGGGAGGGTGATCGGCCAGAAGGGGGCGACCCCCTCCGCGCGACGGGCGAGATCGAGGGCAGCGGGCGGGACGCGCTGTCCCATCGCGAGGAAAAAGGTCAGGAAGAGCGTCAGCAGGCCCGCGACGGTGAAGGCGGCCTGCATGTTCTTGAGCCGGTGGAGGCTGTAGCGTTTGCGCAGGAGCGTCTCGAGCCAGAGGCGGAGGCTTGCGACGATCGCGTTGATCGACAGCGTCGAAAGCAGGGAGAGAGGCAGCGCGAGCCAGCGTTGGCCGGAGACGAAGAGGAGAGTCGCGAGGAGCGGGAAGACCGAGAGCCAGGCGAACGCGTTCGTCAGCGTGTACTCGCCGATCCGCGCGAGGAAGAGGCCGCGGGTCGGCACCGGGAAGGTGAAGAGCCACTCGAGGCTCCACCCCACCTGCGACAACTCCTGGTTGCCGCTGCCGACGCCGGTGCAGACGAGGGAGAGCAGGAGCAGCGTCATCACGATCGCGACGAACGCGAGATAGGCCGGCCGGTGCTCCTCCGCGGGCCAGGGGTCGCTCAGGAAGGTCGACTCCTCCGACCCGGAGACCGCGGCGGAGACGTTTGTGGCGAGGCGGTAGCTGATGTTGAAGCTGTTGAAGAGCATCAGGAGTCCGAAGAGGAGCAGCAGCGGCGTCGAGCGCCCGCTCTTGCGCGCCGTCGGCCCCCGCGCCCCCCCCTTCTTCCGCCGTTGCCGCAGGAGGGCCATCCGGTTCGTCCAGCGCCGCATCGAGAGGCGCGCGAGGATCCAGACGACCCGGAGGCTTCCGACCGGACGGCCCGTCACGGCGCGGGCTCGGCGGTCACGCTGAAGAAGATCTCCTCGAGGGAGCCGCCCGGCGCGAGGCGGCTCCGCAGTTCCTCCAGCGGGCCGATCGCGGCGAGGCGCCCCTTGAAGACGATGCCGACGCGCTGGCAGAGCTTCTCGACCTGGTCGAGCAGGTGCGTCGAGAAGAAGACCGACTTGCCGGCCGCCGACGCCTCGCGGATCAGTTCGTGGAAGGTGCGCGTCGCGTACGGGTCGAGGCCGTTCGTCGGCTCGTCGAGGATCAGCACGCTGGGGTCGTGCAGCAGCGCCGCGACGATGGCGAGCTTCTTGCGCATGCCCTTGCTGTAGTTGACCGCGTACTCGTCGAGGGCGTCGGCGAAGTCGAGGCGGGCGACGAGCGTGTCGGCGCGCGCCCGCGACGCCGCCGGGTCGAGCCCGTGCATCTCGCCGACGAACCGGAGGATCTCGCTGCCCTTCAGGTAGTCGTAGAAGATCGGCTCGTCGGGAAGGTAGCCGACGTGCCGCATCACCTCCGCGCGGTCGGCGAAGCAGTCGAGCCCGAGGATCCGCGCGCTGCCCGACGTCGCCTGCAGGATGCCCATCAGCATCCGGATCGTCGTCGTCTTGCCGGCGCCGTTGGGGCCGAGCAGGCCGAAGATCTCGCCGTCGGAGACCTCGAGGTCGATTTCCGACACCGCGTCGAAGTCGCCGTAGCGGCGGGAGAGCTTCTCGATCTGGACGACGGGGGGCACGGGGAGATGGTATGCGATGAGGCGGGAGACTGCAGGCTCGAGCTTTCGCCGCGACTCCGGGGCTCCGGGAAGCTCGGCGGTCGCGGGCTCCTTCGCGTCCGTCAGGGGGACGATCGGGTTCCGCATGGAGTCTCCGACGCGGCGCGCCGGGCGATGGTCATCAAGATCGGTCAGCGACGCGACGTGCATCGGCAGATCGCGCCGGGGAGGGCAGGAGGCGGATTTGACGCCGACCACCACCGTGAAGCCGCCGTAGACCATCCTCTTCGTGTCGAACGTCATCTCCTTCGGCATCGGCAGGCTCGTGAACTCCTTCATGACCGCGGCGTTCACGCGATCACGGTGCGCCCGCGACTTGAGGACGACGCAGGCGAAGTCCACCCTCTCGCCGGGCATCGGCTTCCTCCTCGGGACGGTGGGGACGCAGCCGTCGACGAAGTGCTTCGGCGACTCTTGACGTGCCGGGATCCCGTTCCGGCGGGTTGCGTGAGCTCCCTTCCGCGAGCGTGCGCCTTCGAGCGATCGAGTCTACTCCCGGACGCGCAGGGACTGGACGATCGCCTCGGCCGGCGCGATCCACTCCTCCTCCTGCTCTCTCGTGACATTGAACGAGACGAGGAGCAGGCGCCCCTCCAGGGAGGTGCCGACCATGATGTTGCGAACCTCCGTGTCGATCGCGGGCGTCCGCAGATCGAGTGCCATCCATTCCCGTCCGCGGATCTCGATGATGCCGCTCTGAAACCAGACCGCCGTCGGATAGAGGTTCCGGAACATGCGCTCCATGTGAGCGTGGAAGGAGCGGATCTCTCGCTGCGGCATCCGGTCTTTCGTGTGGTTGACGGCGACGTTGATCGATGCGTCCTCGTCGGTGTAGACGAGCGTGGGCCGCCTCTCGCTCGGGTACTTGAGGCGCAGCGTTTCCTCGTCCATGACCGAGAAGCCGGCGGGGACGAGAAGCGCCAGCCTGCCGTCGAGGGCGGTCTGGGGCTCGAGCGGGACTCCCCCGACCGTCGTGGCCGCGGGCGCCTCTCCCGCGTCGGCGGGGGAGGCGCTCCTTCCGCCGCCCGCCGGAGGCGTGGGGGAGGTCGCCGAGGGGCCGCCGCATCCCGCGTTCGAGGAGGTCCACGCGATCATGACGAGAATCAAGCCCCGGCGCCGCATCTTCGTGTTTCCTTCCGGCTCTCTTGCCGCCCCGGCGCTCGCGGGCGGTGCCGCGCATGCTACGGCATCCCCGGCGCGCGGGCCACGCCTCCCGTCGCGACCGCGGATCGGGCGCGGCCCCGCGGATGGAGTCGTGGAGGGTGTTCTCATGTCCCCCCGGACGCCCCCCGCACCCCGCATGCGCGGCGCTGCTGTTGCTCCTCCTTGCCCTTCCCTCCGTGGCCGGGGAAAAGCTGCCGAAGTGGAAGGCCGGCGAGCAGGAGGGCAAGGTCTCGATCGACGGCAGGGAGGAGTCCGTCGTCGCGCTCTTGCCGCAAGGGTCCTCGCCGAAGGGGGAGTGGCCGGTTGTGCTGCTCGGCCACGGCAACGGCGGCAAGGCGAGGGACCTTCTGACGTCGAGCGGCACGGCGATCGTGACGCCGTCCTCTGCGCGGCCCCTCCCAAGGGATGGCGCTTGCAGAACTCCAGCGTGCCCTCTGCCGCGCTCCGGGCGCGGAACCGCACCGCCTCGGGGGAGAGCTATGTCGCCGGCGGCGCCACCCCGACCGGGCGGTTCCGCAGGCAGGCGACGGCCCGTTCGAACACGACGGAGGCGGCGAGCCCCTTCATGCAGAGGGGATCGGGGCAGGAGTCCAGCAGCTCGATGTCATATTGGCAAGGGCTGCACGGCACATCGGTGCGAAGCGCGACGCCGCGGTTGCGCGGCCCGTTCTTGACCTCGCAGGTCGGGCCGAAGAGCGTCAGGTGCGGCGTCAGCACCGCGTCCGCGATGTGCATCGGCCCCGAGTCGTTGCCGATCGCGAGTTGGCAGTGCTTCAACACCCACGCCGACTCGCGCAGGGTCAGCTTGCCGCGCAAATCGACGCCCGCGATGCCGTCGAGGTCGCCGTCGAGCAGCAGGAGCTGCGCGTCGGGACGCCATTGCAACAGCAGCCGCGCGAGTTCGCCGTAGTAGGGCCAGCGCTTGTGGCGCCAGCGGTGCTCGGACTTCCCGCCGGCGCAAAGGGCGATCCTGAGGGGGCTCGGGGGCAGGGGCTCCCGGGGCTCGCGCAGGCCTACGTAAAGAGGCGGCGTCTCGCCGGCGAAGCCGAGGCGCCGCACCATTCCCATGTTGACTTCGCGTTCGGGGCGCAGTTGCCAGAGGGGGAAGAGCCCCTGCGCCCGGTGGATCTCCCCCCCGCACCCTCCCTCCTCCTCGCACGACCAGCAGACGAACACCTCGTCGGCCGTTCCGGCGGCATCGCCGGCATGCAACACTTCGTCGACGACGCACCAATCATCGAACAGATCGCCGTGGGGTACGACAATGGCGATCCGCACCGCAGGCCAGAAGGCGCGAAGGGCCTGCACCACCGGCGTCGCCTCCACCGCATTGCCGATGCCCGCATCCATCCTGACGAGGATCCTCCGCGCGTCCTCGCGCGGCGAGGCCTGGCGCCGCCGCTCGTAGATCCGCTTCTTCAGCGCGTAGGCGACGTCGACGAGCGTGCCCATCAGACCGGCGCGGCCGTGCCCATCGGCGTGATCGTCGCGACCTCGTCGCACGGGGAGCAGCGGCCGAACTCGTGGCAGACCATCGCGGGCACCGTGCGCTGGCCGATCGGCACTAGGCCGTCCCGGACGTTGCGGATCATCTTCGACACGCAGATCCAGCGCTGGCCGTCGGGGCCGAGGATGATGCGGTCGTAGGAGCAGTGCACCGTCTGCAGCGACTTTCCGTCGCAGGCGGCGGGGCTGTTGCTGTTGTTCAGGAACTGGTCCTGGTGGATGTCGAGGCGGATGCCGTTGCTCTCGAAGAAGCGCTTCGCCTCCTCGAGGTCGCCGTTGCTCGGGTGGTTGATCGAGTGGAGGTTGACGACCGCCTTTACCATCGGGTGCGCTTGCAGCAGGCGCACGTTGGCGAGGATCCGCTCGGCGGTGACGCCCTTGTTGTTGGGGTGGAACGACGCGAAGACGGTGATCGGGCGCTCCAGCCGGTCGAAGAACTTCGCGACGTTGTACGAGAGGTTGGTGTAGAGCATCACCGTCGGCTGCCGGATCTTGTTGATCACCTCGGGGAGGCCCTGGTAGAGCGTCGGCTCGCCGCCGGTGAAGATCACCGCCGGGCCGGGCAGCGCATCGATGATCCCGATCCAGCGCTCGGGCGGCAGCGGCCGATAGCCCATGTGCGACTTGTCGTAGTCGAGGCCGTCGCTGCAGAAGGGGCACTTGAGGTTGCACTGGAGCGTCGTGTAGACGCGCGGGATGCTCGCGTGGGGCACGTGGTCCTGCGCGAGCAGGCGCACGACCGGCGAGGCCGCCCGGCGCAGGCGCCGGGGCAGTCGCGACCAGAGTCTCTGCATGAGATTTCGCATCGGACGCTGGAAGGGGAATCGGCCGGTTGGAGCCATGGGCTGAAGAGGGGGGGGCCAAAGGGCCGATCTTTCCGTTGTGCCCGTGCGCGGTAGCCCGCTGGTCAAGACGCTGGTCCGGAGGCTGCGCCGGTTCGGCTCGACGCTCCGCTTCTGGAAGCCCGGCGGCTATCGCGCGCGCCGCTACTGGGAGGCGCGGCACGGCCGGTTCGGCTTCGACATGCGCGGCGTGGGCGACCTGCGCCGCAGCGACGGCGAGAACCGGGCGGAGTACGCGGCGGCGGAGTCGGCCTTCGCGAGCCTCTGCGAGCGCGAGGGGATCGCGCTCGACCGCGGCCGCGTGCTCGAGGTGGGGTGCGGCACGGGCTTCTACACGCGCCTCTGCGTCGAGGCGGGGGCGCGGGACTACACGGGCATCGACATCGCGGAGACGCTCTTCCCCGAGTTGCGCCGGCGATACCCGGGGGCGGTCTTCGAGCGGTGCGACATCACGGAGCGGGCGCCGCGCGGCCCGTTCGACCTGATCCTGATGATCGACGTCGAGCAGCACATCGTGCACGAAGAGCGCTTCGAGCGCGCGATGCAACAGTTGCATCGTTGCCTCGCGCCCGGCGGTGCGCTGGTAATGACCTCGTGGCTCGCGCCCGAGCGGCGCAGGCGCACGCTCTACGAGGTGGAGCGGCCGAAGAGCGCCTACGCGGGCTGGCGGATGGGGGAGCCCCGGCGGTTCCGCGACAAGTGGATCTTCGTGCTGCGTCAGGGCGCGCCCAAGTAGTCGTCCATGCTGGCGAGGGCCTCGTCGAGGGCCGGCAGGTCGGTCGCCTGCTCCAGTCGCGCGCCGATCGCCTTCGCGATGGGCGTAAGGCAGGCGACGACCTCCTCTCCGCGGGCGCTGATGCGCGCCGGGATCGTGCGCGTCGCCTCGAGCGCGCGCAGGAACTCCGTCTGGATCTCCTCCGCCTTGAACTGGCCGCTGCCGAGCCCGACGTGCAGGATCATGCCGCTGCTGGCGTCGACGACGAGCGTCGCGCGCGGGTGGAAGGGGCGCTCCCCCGGCTCGCGCACGACGCCGCTGATGGGGGTGTTCCCGAACTCCCAGCGCGCGACCGCCGGGCGGCACTTCGCGAGGATGGGCCGCAGCGCCTCGTCAGCCACCGGCGGCGGCAGCGGCTTCGGCGGCACCCAGCGCGGCACGCTCTCCCACGAGTCGCGCCACGGCGCCCCGGGCGGCGAGCCGCGCCCGCGGTCGCGCACGAGCAGCAGGTTGTCGCCTGCCTTCGCCGTGAAGAGTTCGCGCCCGCTCTTCACCCGCGCGCATACCTCCGTCGCCTGCTCGAGGAAGAGCCCGAGCGCGACGACCTCCTCCTCTTCGAGATGCCAAGGGAGGTGGCCCGGCCGGAGCGAGCGGAAGCAGGGCCACTGCCGGCTGCCGCGGAACTTGAGCCCCAGCGACCTGATCGTGGCGAAGTCCCGCTCGTCGAGTTCCGCCCGGTCGTCCATCGTGAAGAGCAGGCCGTCGAGGTGCGACAGGATCTCGCGCCGGGGGAGCCGTCCGCGCTGCATCATCTCCCACGTCGCGTGCCCCTCGTCCCCCCAGTAGACGTTGAGGCCGAGCACCTCGTCGGCCGCGCCGAGCACCGCGCACCACCCGACCACCCCCGACGCCGGATCCCTGACGCCGAAGATGTCGCTGTCGGCCATCCACCGCCAAGGTCCGAGCGAAGCGAACGCGCCCGCCGCGCCATAGAGGCGCCGCCAAGCCTCGGCCACCGCGCGCTTCACGGACCCATCGTAACCTCTCCCGCGGAGCGAAAACGGGGGGTGCGGGGGGGTGGGGGAGCGGCTAGCCGCGCCGGCGACCGGGTCGTTCCGCCGCTGGAAACCGTTCTTGCGATCAGGGGAGTCTGCACTACGATTGAGCGTCCAGACCGGGGCGTGGCTCAGCTTGGCTAGAGCGCTGCGTTCGGGACGCAGAGGTCGCAGGTTCAAATCCTGTCGCCCCGACCATATATCTCAGGCTGAACGCCGGACTTACGGCGTACCTGCCCTTCGGCAGTGCGGCCGACCCGCCCGGGGAATCCGGTCAATTGACCGGATTTCCCGGGATCTCTCGAAAGAGGTCGTCGCATGTCGCCGAACGGAAGGATCCCCAAGTACAGGCTCCACAAGGCGTCCGGCCGCGCCGTGGTCACGATCGACGGCCGCGACATCTACCTCGGCGCGTTCGCGAGCGAGGAGAGCCGGGCGAAGTACGACCGGCTCATCCGGCAGTGGCTCGACGGCGGCCGGCAGCTCCGCGAGCCCGCGGACGACGGCGCCGCCGCTGGCCCGACGCTCGCCGAGATCATGCTCAGGTACTGGGAGCACGCGAAGCTCTACTACCGGAAGGACGGCGGCAAGGACACAGCGTCGCGCCGCGAGCGTCGGATCGGACCGGGCTGCTGCCGATTACTTCGACGGGGTCCGCTCTTCGATCGCGCGCGCCTCGGCGAACGATCTGGCGTGGTCGCGGCTGATCCGCTCCGCGGTCATCTCGCCCTTTGTTCCACGGTCGGTCCAGTACTGGCCCTCGAGCTTGGTTGCCAGCGCGTCGGCCGTCCTGAGTATCAGGCCGCCGTAGTGCATGTCGCTCTCCTCGCGAACACGCAGCCTCGGCTCGTTCCGGTAGACGGAGGACACGGTAGCAGCCCCGTCGTCCTCCATGTTGAGGGTCGCCACGACCGTGGACGAGTACGACTCAGAGGTGTAGAGCCGGGCCATCAGCCTTGAGGCCGTCTGCCAGACGACCCAGTAGGCGGCAATCCGCTTCGATTCCTCCGGGCGAAGAACGGCCTTCCACGTGCCGTTCAGATCGAGGCGCTTCCGCAGAAGCGAGAACGGTCGCGTCCGCCACAACATGTTGTCCCAAGCCCAGAGCAGGCCGGTGGCCGCGGTAACGACGATGACCGATGGCCTCAGCCAAGCGAGAGAGGCGGGTACTCCCTCGATCCGGAGAATGGCTAGCCAGAGGAGCCCGAGCGTGCAGACAAGGAGCGATAGCAACGCTCTGTTCATTCGGGGAAGTTCACGTAGCGCCAGGCGTGCGTGAGGAAGGCGTTCGCCTGCTGGCGGTTCCACGTCTGCCCTGCGGCAAACAGCCGCTTCAGCCCGTTGACCTCCCAAAGTTCCTTCGCGCGCGCGTCGTCGGCCGTCGCGTTCCGCGCGGAACGGATGACGGCCTTGACGTCCTCGTAGTAGCTGCCCCCGACGAGGGGAAAGTTGGAGTTCGGAACGTTGTAGACGAGGCTCTCGATCAGGAATGAGGCGATTGAGCCCGCCGCGCCACGCTCGTCAGGGCTCCCCTCCTTCGCCATGTCGTCGCGGAGGCGCTTCAGGATCCGCACGATGCGCTTGAACCGCCCGTCGGTGGCGTCGTTCTTGGTCTTCCCGTTCTCGTAGTGCTGCTCATGCCAGTTGATGATCGTCGGTTCGCCGGACGGGGGGATCAGCTTCGCTCCCTTGAGGTACTCCCAGTCGCCGGCGACCTTGTTCCCCGTGTAGAGCCGATACTCGTAGAACACGGTCACGTCGACGTCGGACCCGGCGCGGGTGTGGAAGGCCTTGCTGCCGCGGAATGTGTCAACGATTGTGAGACACCGACCTGTAGCATTTAGTGAGCTACCTCCACGAGGGCAACGCCCTCGTGTTGCCTCGTCGCCGCGACACGCGGCGACGAGGGTCCCGGGACGAGA
>Ga0187893_10001092_pt1 | contig 67658 bp, 61 predicted proteins | sample MA1701074metaG_FD_139574 | JGI IMG/M metagenome (GOLD analysis project Ga0187893, IMG submission 139574) | White microbial mat communities from a basaltic lava cave in the Kipuka Kanohina Cave System on the Island of Hawaii, USA - MA170107-4 metaG ...
ATGTCATCGGCGATGCCGGCGACCCGATAGACCCGTCCCGCCGCGTCAGGGATCGGAAACGCCCGGTCCCTGATCCATCGCACGGACCCGTCGGGCCGTACGATCCGGTATTCCTCGTCATAGGTGCCGGAGATCTGTCTGGTCAGCGCCGCCTGAAGCACTCGGTCGCGGTCGTCCGAATGGATCGTTTCCAGCCACGATCGCGGAAACGCGTACAGACTCTCACAGGTGCGGCCCCAAATGTTTTCATAGCCGGGGCTGATGTAGAGGATGTGGTTTTTTTCTGGGTCGGAGAGCCAGAACACCTCCGTGATATGTTCCGCAATCTGTCGGAAGCGCTCCTCCCTCTGACACTGAGCCTCGTCATGGCTCCAATAGGCGATAAGACCGGCGCACTCGACGAAGATGAAGCCGCAGTACATCAAGGCCCAAATCCAAGCATGCTCGATGGCTTCGGGATGATTGTAGATGGAGGCAGGGGCCACCTGGCTGACCACACCATGGTAGAGCATCACGAGCCCCGCATTGATCAAGAGAGGCGGCCACTCCTGATAGCGCGCAATAAGCACGAGCATGGCGAATGCATCCAGATGCATCTCGAAGTAGCCGCCGGAGAAGTGCACAAGCAGCGCCGATGACATGGATGCACTGATCGACGCGAGCATCGAGCGGTGGTTGCGGGACAATGGAGCGATCGATGCCAGGAACGTCGCGACCCCCACCAGGCCTCCAGCCAAGCTGCTGAGCATGAGGCCATGGCCCATCCAGAGTCCGAACCCTAGGAGAACAACGGCATGACCCCATAAGATGATCAGGAGAGTCCGGTGCCGTTGTTGCCAGACGTCCGGAGGCAGAAGCCGGCCTTCAGGCAAATTTTGCCGTGCGCGTTCGAGCAAGGTGCCCACACTGGTCATCACGACGAGAACCTTTTGCGCAATAGAAACAAGCGCTTCCGAGACAAAGAGGGACGTTCCCTCTCAGAGTCTTCTCGGACGCCGCTGACTATTCTTGATAGGGCTAGAGGGCTCTGTCCGGGTAAGAGCGAGTGGCGGGAGGATGCTGAATCGCCGTCAGACTGGGCCTGGTCGGAGCGCAATACGGCAATTTTTGGCAATGGCGAGGGGGCCTGCCGGCACGCCGAGAGCCCGTCGCGGCAGCGAATCCTGAGCCACCGCCGAGGCTCCATGAATAATGCAAGTTAATTGCGCGTCAGCTTCCGGTATCGGATTCGATGCGGCTGATCGGCTTCCTTGCCCAAGCGTTTTTTGCGATCGGCTTCGTATTCGCTGTAGTTCCCTTCGAACCAGACGACCTTGCTATCGCCTTCAAAGGCGAGAATGTGCGTGGCGATTCGGTCGAGGAACCAACGGTCGTGGCTGCTGATCACGGCACAGCCCGCGAAATTCTCCAGCCCTTCTTCAAGCGCACGCAGAGTATTCACATCCAGATCGTTGGTCGGCTCGTCGAGGATGATCAGGTTCGCCCCTTCTTTCAGCATACGGGCCAGATGCACCCGATTGCGCTCACCGCCTGAGAGATCCTTCACCTTTTTCTGCTGATCCGTCCCGGCGAAGTTGAAGCGGGCGCAGTAGCCGCGGGCATTGACTTCGGCCTTGCCCAGCTTGATGGTATCCTGGCCGTCCGAGATGATCTCGTACACGCTCTTGTTGCCGTCCAAACTCCGATCCTGGTCCACATAGCCGAGCTTGACGGTCTCGCCGACCTTGATCGACCCGGCATCCGGCTTCTCCTTGCCGATGATCATCTTGAACATGGTCGTCTTGCCGGCGCCGTTCGGACCGATCACGCCGACAATGCCGCCCTTCGGCAGACTGAAGTTCACACTCTCATAGAGCACATTGTCACCGAAGGCTTTGCTGATGCCGTTCGCTTCGACCACCACATCGCCTAGCCGTGGCCCCGGTGGAATGTAGATTTCCAGATCGTCCGACACCTGATCCTGTTTTTGGTTGACCAATTCTTCGTAGCGATTCAAGCGCGCCTTGCCCTTGGACTGCCGAGCCTTCGGCGACATCCTGATCCACTCCAACTCATGCTCCAGCGTCTTTTTCCGCTTCGACTCCGCTTTTTCCTCTTTTTCCAGTCGGTCCTTCTTCTGCTCCAACCAAGAAGTGTAATTGCCTTGGAATGGAATCCCGTGACCTCGGTCCAACTCGAGAATCCATCCGGCGACATTGTCGAGAAAGTACCGGTCATGGGTCACCGCAATGACTGTGCCTTTATATTGTTGCAGATGCTGCTCAAGCCATTGGACCGACTCGGCATCCAGATGGTTCGTCGGCTCATCGAGCAACAGAATATCCGGCTCCTGGATCATCAAGCGGCAGAGCGCAACCCGACGTTTCTCACCACCTGAGAGGGTCCCCACCTTTTGATCGGCGGGCGGGCAACGCAGCGCATCCATGGCGATGTCGAGTTGGTTTTCGAGTTCCCATCCGTTGGCCGCTTCGATCTTCTCTTGCAGTTGCGCCTGCTTATCGAGCAGTTTTTCCATTTCATCAGGCCCAACCTCACCGATCTTGTTGCTGACCGCCTCGTACTCGTGCAGCAGCGCCACCAAGTCGGCCTTCCCTTCCTCGACCACTTCCTTGACCGTTTTGTTCGCATCGAGCTGGGGTTCTTGTTCAAGCAGACCCACACTGTAACCCTTCGATCGTGTGATCTCGCCTGTGTAGTTCGGATCCACGCCCGCGATGATCTTGAGCAGCGAACTTTTGCCAGACCCGTTCAAGCCCAGCACACCGATCTTTGCGCCGTAGTAAAAGCCCAGGTAGATCTCCCGCAGCACCTGCCGCTTCGGCGGATAGACCTTCCCGACATTGACGAGTGAAAAAATAACCTGTTTATCGTTCGTGGCCATACATTCCTCTCACTGGAAAAACTGAAGACCGATCACCTTAGCAAAGGCGGCGGGCAGAGCACAACTGACATCGATAGGAAAATACCGGGGACCGTCTCAGGCTTATTTCCGGAGGACCAGAAGCACTAAGGCGGGGCAGCCAAGCTTTCGCCGCCAGTCGGATCGCCGGGTCACCATCGCGTCGGTCACGACAGGCTCTTCAATTCGCTCAACCGTGAGATTCGCGTCTTGTGTTGCGACAATGAGATCCCTCACTTCGTGTATGTGCCCTGTGATCCGTAGAGACCCCTTGGTGTCGACTAATTCGATGTCGGCTCCCGTCAGACGCTGCATGTCTGGATGTACTGCCGTCACGATCGCCCGGCCGAGGGGCTTCAGCACCGCCGCGATCTGTGCGAATAGACGCTTCGGCCTCTCGATATGATCGAGCACAAGGCCGGACATCACTCGATCAAAGAGGCAGGATTGGAAAGGCAAACAGGTGACCGATGCCTGTACCCACAAGATCGCCTCCCGACTTTCGGTGATTCGACGCGCTCGGTTGAGCATTCCGCGAGAGAGATCGACGGCTGTGATTCGGTAGAGGCACGGATCCAGCCGGCGAAGATACCGGCCGGTTCCACAGCCTAGATCTAAGATCCGACAGCCTGGAAACGGTTTGAGGTGATCGAGAAGAAAGGGCTCATCCAGCCAGGTGGAGGGATCGTGATCATCATACGTAGCGGCCCAGTGATCGTAGCCTGCCCCCGTTCCCCTCTCATCCGCGCCAGTGGCCATGGCGACGCGAGCCTCCATCGATCTAGTTCATCGTATCACTCCTCTTTCTGAGATTGAATCAGGCGCAGTAGCGGCAAGAATATGGAAGGAGTCTGAGAAGCGGCTGGTTTCTTGGTGATAACGTCTCGTCCCAAAGCTCCTCGTACTCGTTGTGAAATGCCTCCATAATTTTCGGCTTTTCAGCTTATAATCCCTCGCTACCCGTACTTTCCGCTTATGATCGGAGTGGTGATGCCGGAAACCCTGTCGGTTCAGTGCTGCATTGCCGGCGGAGGGCCTGCCGGGATGATGCTGGGCCTTCTGCTGGCAAGGGCCGGTGTCTCGGTGCTCGTTCTCGAGAAGCACCCGGATTTTCTCCGTGATTTTCGCGGCGACACGTTGCACCCCTCGACGTTGGAAATCATCCATGAGCTGGGGTTACTGGAACGCTTCCTTCGATTGCCCCACCAAAAGGTGTCCCGGATCAACGCGCGGTTCGGAGACCTGGAGTTCACGGTCGCGGATTTTTCTTATCTGCCGACTCAATGTCGCTACGTCGCCTTCATGCCGCAGTGGGACTTTCTTAGCTTTCTCGTGGAGGTGGGAAAGGGGTATCCGGGATTTCGCGTCCGAATGAACGCGGAGGTGACGGACGTGATCGAGAGCGGAGGCTCGGTCATAGGGCTTCGCGCTGAAACGGCAACGGGACCGCTGGACGTTCACGCCGCACTCGTGGTGGGGGCCGATGGCCGGCACTCGATTGTCCGCGAGAGAGCGAAGCTTTCGGTGGAAGAATTCGGCGCCCCCATGGATGTGCTCTGGTTCCGATTGTCACGCAGTCCCGAAGACCCGGTCGATCCGATGGGCCGCTTCGACGCCGGTCGAATCTTCATCATGTTGAACCGGGGTGAGTACTGGCAGTGCGGCTTCGTCATTGCCAAGGGATCACTCAGCCAGATTCGCGCGCAAGGCCTCCCGCTGTTCCGCGACAGCGTGACGAAGTTGGCCCCGTTTGTCACAGATCGGGTCCATGAGATACGAGACTGGGAACCGATCAAACTGCTGACTGTTCAAGTCGATCGGTTGCGGGAGTGGTACAAGCCTGGACTGCTCTGTATCGGCGATGCGGCCCACGCCATGTCGCCGGTCGGTGGCGTCGGAATCAATCTGGCAATTCAGGATGCGGTGGCGTCGGCGAATCTGTTGTCGCAACCGTTGCGCGACGGACGAGTGACCGAAGCGGATTTGGCCAAGGTGCAAGCCCGCCGCATGTGGCCCACTCAGCTGACACAACAGGCTCAACTTACCATCCAAAATCGTGTCATTAGCCGTGTATTGGATACCAAGGTTCGGCTGTCGCCTCCTTCGGCCGTCCGGCTCCTGGCGCGGTTCCCCTTTCTACGGCGTGTTCCCGCCAGATTGATCGGCCTTGGAGTCCGGCCTGAGCATGTACGGACGCCGGTCGCCTGAATCGGCATTGGTTCTGCTCCGCTTTGACGGACACTTGATCAATGCTCAGAATGATCGTGGTTATAATGGCGGGATGACCCGCTCGCCGAGTGCACGCATTCGGGAGAACGCACGGCTACTGGCGAGGATTCGGGCGTTGCAGGCTGATCAGGATGGTGTCGTGAGCTGGTCGATGAGCCCGCAACAGGATCGCCGCCCCCTCGTCCAGGCGGTGTTGCTGGTCGTGCGGCAGCAGCCAGGTTGAACGTCGGGCATTCTGCATTCCGATCGCGGCCGTCAGTATATGTCAGACGAGTACTAACATTGAGTGTATAGTTGATTAAAGTTATATACCTATGTATTAATTGTGAATAATTTGCAAAGCAATACGCTCTTGTCCTCAAGACGACGGGTAACACATGGTCCGATCCGTAAAAGTAAACTGGGGTGAAGTTGAAGCCCCAGAAACCTATCCGTTCTGCCTCACGCCCGTAAAGCAACTCGAATCAATCAACTTTGGAGTGCCTTTAGTCATCTTGGTTGGCGAAAATGGGGTGGGGAAGTCTACCATTCTGGAAGCCCTAGCTGTCTCGCTCGGCTGCAATCCAGAAGGAGGATCTAGAAACTTCAAATTCTCGACTCAGAACACCCATTCTCATCTTTTTTCCACCATGAGCGTGGTACGGGATTCCCGTCGCATTTCAGATGTGTTCTTTTATCGTGCTGAGACATATTACAATCTTGCATCGGAAATGAAGCGACTGGATAGTGAGCCCAGCTTCGATCCAGAGATTAAATCTTATTATGGTGGAACAACTCTGCATGAGTTGTCCCATGGAGAAGCAGTAATTCAATTACTTCGACATCGTTTTAAGCCGAACGGCACATATATTTTGGACGAACCTGAAGCTGCCTTAGCGCCCCTACGACAACTGGAGATGATGGGCTTAGTGCTCGACCTCATTTCTCGGGGAGCGCAGTTTATTTTTGCAACACATTCTCCTCTGTTGATGGCCATGCCAGGAGCAGTTCTCTTTAATCTCGATGCCGCTGGGATTAGGTCTATAGAATATGCGGAAGTTGATCATGTACTTCTGTATAAGCGCATGATTTTGGACAAGGACAGATTCTTAAAGAGCATGAACTTGGAATGGCCCTCTAACGTCCCCCGTTCGAATCCAAGATTTTGAGAAGTGCTTTATGAAGCTGAGCGGCTGCTCGAAACGGTTATGGTGAGTGCGAGGAAATTATCCGGCCGAAGTGGCGCTTTGTTGATTTATGCTGCAAAGTCAGTTTTATGCCCCCAACTATTCACTTCAAAGACAAGCACCTTCTTGCGGCTGAGTTGTGGGAAGCGTTTTAAGACATTCAGAAATGCCATGGCATGACGCTTTGCATCAAGGACGTGTAGCCCGACAGACTGGCAACAACGGTCATTTTATCCGGTTTCGATCTTAAGCTGATCTAACCGTCCCATCACGCCCTTACTCACTGATGCGTGAAGAACCGCCGGGAAATTCTCTGGCAACACCTTCTCAACTTTTTGAAGCGCGCGCGGCGCCGTCTCCGCCATTTCCTCTATCGTGGCCACGACAACAGATTCCGCAATACCCGCTGCTTTCCCTGTCTGGACGAAATGCCGTCCCCGGACCTCGCCGATTCGGTAATGGCGGTTTGTGCCGACCGACATGGACAGCCTCATTTGCTTACGGTCGATCTGTCCCTTATCGAAGCTCGGCTGAACTGTCAGCACATCATACATCGGTGTCAGTTGATAGCGGCCCCCGGGGCCGAGAAAGATGCTGAAATTCTTCGCATGTCCGTCTGTTGCGCCGATCAGCCAGAAAAACATTTGCGTCTTCAAGACGGTGATCCTGTTCACTGCCGGCTGATCGCTACCTTTCAGCAAGTCTAGAATCCGGACGAGTCCTGGCCCTCCCTCACTCTGATATTTTCTTGTGGGTGGAACAGACAAGGCCTGGCAACAATCCTCCTGCGGCAGGCGTAAGAGCCGCTTGTCTTTTGTCCACCGGCGGTCAAACCGCTCAATGACGAGCGCCTTCGTGTCCCCAAATGTGTGCATCTCCGCCTTGTTAACCGAGAAACCGAAGGCCTCAGCAAGTTTCAGGCAGTAGAACTCGTTCTCGACGCTGTCCGACAGGTCAAGGCCATTGGGCAACCGCCCAATCTGTTTCTTGAAAATGTGCGTTGTTGGCGTGGTACTTGTCGGTTTCCACCACCGGCCTTTGTGTCGAAGAAGGGCGGTTTTTTCCTGTGCGCCGGCCACAGAAATCCGGAATGCCTCATCGCTGGTTAATCCCAAAGGCGCTTGGGAGAGGTTTCGCAGTAGTTGTTCGATCGCCGTATCGTCGACCATTTCCCCCTTAATCGTAGCCGTGTCATCCTCATAGGGATCATCGATCCCGGTGAATTGCAGCGCCCCGACACAATCCCGACCAATGGCCGCAAGTAAACTATACGCATCCGTTCCGGCTGCTCCCACTCTTTCGGCGACGCGCCGCCTCAGCGCGTCGGAATCCGGCAATAGATTTTCGAACACCGCCGCGACTGCCTCTCCTCTGTAGGCATCCTCCCGCAATGGAAGCGACAAAGAAACCGGTAGCGCATGCTCCCATTCCAACCAGCGAGGGTCATACCGGAAGTCAATCGCGCCGGTGGACGCTTTGCTGAGCTGGCCGACCGGCCGGTTGTTCAGCAGCACACGCAATGGCGCATGAGTGCGGCGTCGCGCCATCAGAAGATCTCCTCAATATCGGCGGCTCGTCCTTTGGATCTCGGCACAATCCGGAATTCTAGATCGAGCGCGGCCAGCACGCTCAGTATGGTTTCCATAGTCGCCGACGGATTCCCTGTTTCAATCAAGGAGATTGTCTCCTGCCGCAGACCGGCCTTTTCCCCCAATTGCGTTTGACTGAGTCCCTCTTTCTTTCTGATGCGCCTGATCAAATTCCCGATCTGTCTCGGGTCGCGAGCAAGATCTCCCATAACTCCTCCATTAGTGATGCATTATGCGATATTCACGATAAAAGTACAATATCGTCATTGGCACATATTTATAGATTATGATCCAAAGACGATACATTCGATGCTTTGGGGGATATCAAGGATTCAGCCTTAATGCTGAAATCCGATGCATCGCGCATTAGGAAGGTCTAGGGGATCTGGCGCTTAGACCGGGCGGTCACGTGTGAATTAAATCCCCAACTCTTCCGACAACCGCACCTCGGATTCGTCAAGGATCTCTTCCAGGCAGGTAAAGCAGGAGAAGGGAAAGCGATCGACCGGAATCGCACAGACTTCGCCGACCGGTGATTCTTCCAGCGCCGGACCGCCGCATTCTTTGTGAATCAATACCAGCATCAGGTTTGCCTCATGACCATCCGGCGAAACAGCTCAAGATGTTCCGGACTACTGAGCCGATGGTCGCCCGAAATCAGCCGGAGGTCGAGCGGAAAGCTCGGATCGCGACGACGCAGTTCATCGGCAAATCGACGACTGCCCTCCGGCGGGATGACGGCATCTTCCACGCCGTGGAGAATCGTCGTCCTCACCTGACGGACCATGTCAAACGTCTTGGCCCAAGACCGTTCGCTTTCTTCCACCCACTTCCAAGAGAGCGGCCAATCCTTATGCAACGGGTCATCATCCCACGGCATCCATCCGGCAGTATACCAGTGATCGAGCCGTTCCTTGGAGATGGTCTTGGTTCGCTCCCCCATCATATTGAACGCCGGCGCGATCAAGATCAGTTCTTCCACGAGGAGGAATTCCTGCGCGACCAGCCAGGCAATCCAACTGCCGAGTGAATTCCCGACGATGGTAATGGGCAACCCAGGCTTGAGGGAATCCAGAACAGTGCGCGCATCGGCAATCCAATCGCAGAGCGTGTAGTCCGTGAACTGGCCTTCCGAATCGCCGAATCCGCGCACGTCGTAACAACAGAACCCCCAGCCTCGCTCCTGACACCATTGTGCCAACGCCTTGCTCTTATTACCCCAGCGCTTCGAAAGAAAGCCGGTGATGAACAGGATCTGCCGAGATGTTCCATCGGCACGATCGCCCTTGAGACGCTTGCCGTCGGCGCCGATGAGCTCGAACGGCTGCATGCTCATGCCTTGAGTACCTTCATGATGAATCCGCTCAATCGTCTGAGCACCGGTTCGGGAATCTCGTGCCCGCCCCGAAAGCTGTGCCACTCCACAGCAAGGCCCGATTGACTCAGCGCGTCTCGGAGACGTTCCGCCCCGATATGCGCGAGAGTGTCATCCAACGTCCCGTGACTTTGAAAGACCGGCAGGCCCTTCCGTTTGGGCATGAGCGGGCTCCAGACTGACTGAGCCAGAAGGTTGCCGGACAGCTGCACCAGGCCGGCCAACGGATAATCGGTATGCAAGACCGCATCGCAGGTGAGCATCGCGCCTTGTGAGAACCCGCCCACAACCGCTCGTTTGTAGTCGATCGGCAGCTGCCGCGGTAATTCCTTGAGAAATGCCAGCAGGCGGTCCCGTGCCAGAGCCAGACCCTGGGGAGTCTCCACGGACAGGTCACGAATCCGACCGGCGGCACGATCTTCCTGTATTTTCGCGAAGTCGACGATCCACCAGGCGCGCGAATCACCGAAGCCCATATTGAGCGAGAGAGGGGCTTCGGGAAACAGCCATCTGGTTCCTGCCGGAACATTGATGGTGTCCGCGAGCGGCACGAGGTCATCCCCCGGTGCGCCGAAGCCATGGAGGAGCATGACAACCGGCCCGTTCCCGCCTCCATGACCGTCCGATCCACCGAGGAGTCGGACCTTCAATCCACCCAGTAAGACTTCACGCATTCGAGTCCCCTATCTCAGATAGAGATACTGCAGCAGCGCCACAAGCCCATACAGTGATGACTCGACCACCGGCTGCTGATAGAGCGGCACAAAGGCGCCTTGTTCGTTGTCCTCCACTTCACCGATGATGTGCTGGATCTGCCTGACCCGCACGTCGTGATCCTCGCCGATTCCCAAGGTCTGGACGATTTTCCGGTTGAGTCCGGCCAGCATCGCCGCCTTCGCTTGGCTGGCGGACTGATACAGGAGAAACGCGCCGAGCAGAGCAACGAGCACATTGACCGACCAAGAGATCAGGAGGAGAAGCGGATAGTTCCAGATGTCGAAATACTCGTTCCGCGCGGCGATCATGATCAAGAGGGCGATAAAGGGATACCGGATCAGTCGGTTGACCACCTGCGTCCGCTGAGCGATGAGATCCACAACCGCCAGGTACTTCAGTTTTTCAAACTCGGCTTTGTGCGCTTCGCCCAATCCATATTCACGCAGGTATTCTTCTTGAACCTGCTCTGACCAGCCTCCCGTGGAACCAATCACCCATCCGATCCATCGGCGGCAGAGCATCACGGCGTCAAAGACCGCCAGATTCAGTAACACAACGATGCCGACGCTGGCGAGCGTCATGAACGAATCCACTCTACAGCTCAGGAGCCCGCGACAGGGATGGATATATTCTTCTTCGAGCACGAAATACCCGATGGCCCACATCGCCCCCAAATACAGGAGGAACAACAGCATCGTGCGGACCATCCATTGGCTCAGCTGACTCGCCTCGCGATACCGAACCCAGGCTTGGTCCACTTTCATCGAGGCTATGGTGGCGATGGGGTGGTAGACTCGCTGGAGATTCGTCCAGAATGTTCCGGATGAAAACCGAGGACGTTCCGACAGGTCTTCGAATCGGAATTTTGCCCCGATCTGTTCGCCGTTCTTCTTGAGATCGCGGGCTCCTTTCACAAACAGCAGCATCGCCAGCACCACCACGATCAGCCGGAGTAATTCGCTCGGCCAGATGCTGACCCCGGCGGTCCACGAAAAGGGCTCTCCTTCATCATGGTTGGCGAGCAACGCGGTTGCGCCACCGGCCAAGACGAACACCATGAACAACGTCACGAGTACCACTGCTGCGATGCTCAGTGTGCGCGGATACCTCGTGATCCCCGACCAAAGCCGCTGATTGCTCCAGGCCACGACAATGACGAGGGCAAAGCCCACCGCCGTCGCTGCGGCCACCGCGGTATTATTGAACCCGACCCCTTGGCTCAGCGCGCCGTACCCCTTCGTGTAGGCCAGGTCGGTCCGCAAGGGATGCACGGTGCGCACCTCTTCCTGCTTGACGATGCTCACATCGACCGCGCCGTCTCTCCCCACCTCGAACAACCGTAGATGCGCTCCAGCATCGTACAGGCGGTCCTCCGGCGTTAATAAGGCGTGGTACGCCGTCGTACAGGGACCGCTTGCAGCATCAGCCTGGTTTTCCCGACGGCACACAACATGACCGACCGCTTGCAAGGTGGCGAAGTAGGCGGAGGACTGATAGCTGCTTCGGAACGGCGGGACATCGCGCTGGAGACCGCCGTCCAACTGCAACCCGAACGGAGAGGCGATGACCATGTTGCGTGTCCATTTATATTCGCTCGGGTGGAGATGCCGCGCATCGAGACCGATCGTAAAGAAAATGGCGTGAGGAAATGCGGGACGCAGCGCTTTGATGATGAGCAACGAGTCATAGGGATCGGTCCCGAAGATCCCGATGGCTCGTGCACCCTCTCCTTCTTCGTGAATACGGTTGACCAAGGCCCTCACATAGTCCACCTGGCTCGTGCCTTCAGGGCGATCCTGCTGGGTATCTTTCGAACTGTCGGCACGGACGGCTTTCCCCTTGTCTTCGCCCGGCACCTCGCCGTCCAGTCCGCTCAGGTAGCTATACCGTTGCACATTGAGACGGAGCGACTCATACTCAGCCTGCCGCTGGATCTGCAGGTCGACCGCATGGGGAATATCGGAACATCCCTGTTTGATCGCCACTGGAACCTCGATCAGTTCCAGGTCGCGCTCCGAAAAGGTCGCGATCTTTTTGCAGGCCGCGGCCCGAAATTCGATCGGGAGCGTCCTCCCATAGAACGAGTCCCATTCACCGATCAAAATCACGGCGTCCCACCCAAGACGCACTTGCCGCCGCTCCAGCTCCTCGACCAATGATTCGAAAAGCTGATCGTCGGACCCGATATCGTAGGCCAACCTGATATTCGCGTTCGACAAACGGCGGTAGAATTCCTGCTCGCAGGATTCGTATGTCGCGCAGGCCGTACCTTTCCCAATCCCTGTTTTGAGCCCATAGGCCAACAACCCTTTCATCGCACTGCTCCAGGGCGAGTACAGGTCGATCCATCCATCGGCGTTCGGCCAGACACCGATACCCTCGTGCGGCTCGCCATACGACTCCCCCGCCTCAGCCAGCAACGCCCTAAATGCAGAAGAGCTGCGAGGCCCCAGGACCCTGAAGGTCACGGCCTGTTGCAGCAGTGGATCCAACTGAACGAGTTTACGTGTATCGTCCGTCAGGAGACATTCGCTTTTCTTCTCTGCTTCCCGGCACACGAGGGCTTGGGAGAATGACGTCAAGCTCGCGAAAAACCCTCGGCTGAGCGCTTCGTCTGGAAACCAGACGACCAACACACTCCGGGATCTCGGCGTTTCTTCGTCACAGACCCTCGTCTTCCTGAGTCGATACCATTCGTACGGCAGCGCAGAAATAGGGCTTTGCGGGTCCCACTCGACAAAAGATAGTTGGCCTTCCTGTTCCGGCACATAGCAGGACACCCCTAACGCGGTGCCGACTGCGTAGCGGTCTCTGATACGCGACTCGGTGCTTTCGACGTACGGCCCTCCGCTGGTCGTCACGAGGAGGACGGTGAGGGACTGGCCCTCCTTGAGAACGCGTTCGGCAATCGTTTGTCGAAGTGCTCGGAGTCGTTGTGTAAGAGGCGGAGAAGGGGTTGTGGTCGCGCGGTTCGTTTTGACCTCGCGCATGCCGCGTTGAACCGCCGCGACCGGATCCTCCCACAACCGCGCACGAATGGTTTGCTCCTCGATCGTCGCCTTCATGTCCAGTCCGGTGCCGACCGGCCGAGAGCTTCGCAATGGTTCCTTCACGAGCAAGACGCCGGCGAGCGCCAGCACGAGCGTGAGGGCTCCTGCTATCGCAATTTTGGAGTCGCTTGGCTTCTTTGCCATGTCCTTCGAACCATATGGGAAAAAGGAAGCTTCGATTCGACTTGAAGCGTTGACACTCTACAACAGACGCTTGGGAGAGGGAAGCAAGCCCGGATGAGGGACGTTTCGAAAGCACACGACGAAGGGTGATGCTCACCCTATGATGAACAACTGACCGAGAGATGCTTGCCCCAGTTCGGTGGCGGAAGGGCATAGGCGTCGAAGCCTGGTTGGTCGTTGAAGGGATCCTGCAACAGAGTGAAGAGGCGGTCGATTTCGGAGAAGTCCTTGTGCTGTGCTTTCTCAATCGCCGTCTGCGTGAGATAGTTACGCAGCACGTATGCGGGATTCACACGGTTCATCCGGTCACGTCGCTCATCGTCACGGCTGCGTTCATTCCGCAGTCGATCTCGATAGTGCTCCGCCCACTCATCGAAACGGTCACGGTTGAGGAAGTGTTCACGCAGCTTTTCGTTCGGCGCGCCGTCAGCCGTGGAGAAGGCACTCAGCTCCCTCAACACGATCGAATAATCCGCATGGCTGCCCTGGAGAAGGCCCAGAAAGTCGCGAATGAGTTCGTGGTCTTCTGCTCGCTCGTCCACCAGTCCGAATTTCACCCGCATGAGCTTCATATACTCCCGCTCAAACAGCGGTTGATAGATCTCAAGGCCCGCCTTCAGCGCCTCCTTTTCCGCCAACGGTAGCAGCGTTTGAGCCAAGCAGCTCAGATTCCAAAGGCCGATGTAGGGCTGCTGGTTGAAGGCATAGCGGCCGTTATGGTCTGAATGGTTGCAGATGAAACCGGCGTCATAGTCGTCCATGAAGCCGTAGGGTCCATAGTCCAGCGTAAGCCCGAGAATCGACATGTTGTCCGTGTTCATCACCCCATGGGCCCATCCCACGGCCTGCCATTGGGCGATCAGCTTCGCCGTGCGCTCGACGACTTCGGCGAAGAAGCGCGCGTATTTGTCGCCGGCCTCACGGAAATGAGAGAAATGTTGCTCGATCACGTAGTCGGCGAGGGTTCTCAGGTGCTCATGCTGTTTTCGGTAATAGAAGACCTCGAACGTGCCGAAACGCACATGGGAAGGCGCCATACGGACCAGCATCGCACCGGTTTCGACCTGTTCGCGATAGACCTTGTCGTCGCTGCCGACCAGGCAGAGCGCCTGTGTGGTCGGGATCCCGAGACCTCGCATCGCGGCGCAACAGAGGTATTCGCGGATCGTCGAGCGCAGGACCGCGCGGCCGTCTCCGTCGCGCGAAAACGGCGTCATCCCCGCACCTTTGAGATGCAGGTCCCACCGCTCTCCCTTCCCGTTCTGTACCTCACCGAGTAGAATCGCGCGTCCATCACCGAGTTGCGGAACGTAGACGCCGAACTGATGGCCTGAGTACAGCATCGCGAGCGGCTCCATTCCTGGCGCCAACGCGCTGCCTCCGAAGAGAGTCGCAAACTCTGTCCGAGTGAATTGCTCGGGATCAAGATCGATCAGTTCAGCTGCGACCGGGTCGGCATGAACCAGATAGGGCTGGGCGCTGAACGGAGTCGGATTCAATCGCGCGTAAAAGGCCTGGGGAAGACGGACATAGGTATTGTCGAAGGAAAGCGTTTCCAGTGTGCGCCGAGTCATGGAAGACTATAGCTTATCGGCTACCGTTCTGGATATCGCGATCCATCGTAAAGACGAAGACTCGCTCTCCGAGCTGGACGTCGATATCGGTGAACAGCCCCAGGATTTTGGTCCCGGTAATCTCGCTGACTTGTTCGCACAGCCTGTCACGGCCCTGCGCGATCAGGTTTTGCCGCAGCCGTTTCACCATCTCGATGCCTTCCGCAGTCTTTGCGAGTTGACGTTCGGCCGGCGTCAGGACGCCTTTCAGGCGTACGACAACGAGATCGCGGGCGACAAGCGCACGGACTTCATCAGGGCCTCGACCCAGAAACTCCTGTTCGAATTTGATGACGGCGTTGCGTATCGCGCTTTCCATACGTGCTTCCTTTGTAATTATAGAATTGCGTGAGGAAGCGAACAAGTGCCGTCTAGGTCTTTTGTCTCCACCACGGGACCACTACTGGGTCTTTCGGTTCCGGACACCTATGGATGGAAGTCCTGGTCCACCATTTCGGGCTTGACGCTATCCTTTGCGCCATATTATTCATGGAGTCGTATTTACTAAAGAGCAATGTTGCCAATCCCACGATTGAGAGTGGGCTGGCAAGAAAGCCTGATACTTTCATTACGGGCCGTAGGGTGACCGGCAATTCACGGGGAGAGGCCGGTCGCAGTACAAGCCAACCGAACATGTCTCGATCACGCATCGAGCGGGCGGTTGGCTTTTGTGTTTTCAGAATCCGTTTGGGGTCATGATGTCCGCTGTATTGCTTGTGCCGCTGCTTCCATTGATCGCCGCGCTCATTGTGGGCGTCGGGAGTGAAGCCACGCGTCACGCTCGAGCAAGAATCGCCGCCTGGCCGTTCGGCGGGGCCTTCTGCGGGGCCATCGCCACGCTGTACGTGGTGGCCACGGACGGCCCGATTGCGCTTCGACTGTACGATCCGGTCGCCTCCACGGTGCTGGCTGTTCCGATCGGCCTCTACGTCGACCGGTTGAGCGCAGTCATGATGGTCTTGATCTCCGGCATCGGCACGATCATCTATACCTACTCCGTCGAGTATATGTACCAAGATTTGCACGAACGCCGGTATCTCGCCTTGATCGGGGTCACCGTGTTCGTCCTCCTCTGCATGGTGTCGAGCGCGAATCTATTGATGCTGTTCATGCTATGGCAGTTGGTGAGTTACCTCCTGTATCTGCTGGTCCACAATCATAGCCATCAAGAAACGTTGAAGAGCGCGTTTCGCACGTTCACGCTCTTGCGGGTCGGTGATGTCGCCTTCTTGGGCGGGACGGTGCTGGCTTACTCGCTGTACGGCACGCTGGAATTTCCTGATCTGTTTGCAGTCGCCGTGCAATCGACGGCGACCGTGGCCCTGTTCCCCGGTGTCGAATTCAACGGCGCGACCGCGGTCACTTTCCTGCTCCTTGTCGGCGGGATGAGTAAGTCAGCCCAGTTTCCACTCCACGGCTGGCTTCCCCGGTATCTCTATGCCCCGACGTCGGTCACCGCGCTCCTGCACGCGGGCATCATCAATGCCGCAGGCTTTCTCATCAACCGCCTGGCTCCGCTCTTCGGGATGAGCTCGACCACGCTGCACATCGCCCTCGTTATCGGGACGCTGACAGCCATCCTAGGCGCAACGATGATGTTGGTGCAAAACGACATTAAGAACATGCTCGGCTTTTCGACGATCGGCCAGATGGGCTACATGATCATGGAATGCGGTCTCGGGGCCTTTTCGCTCGCGGTCTTTCACTTGATCGCCCACGGCCTGTTCAAAGCGACGGTGTTCTTGTACAGCGGGAATGTCATTCACAAGGCGAGACAGGAACCGATCCGCCCCCATCCAAAACGCGAGACCGAAGAAGAAAGTTACTCGCCCTTGACCTGGATGACGGGATTTCTCACGACCCTGCTGATTCCCTTACTCATCTTGCTGGCGACTCACGGTGTGTTACGGATCCCCCTGTTGGAATCCCAGGGGACCGTCATTTTTCTCTTTTTCATCTGGATCACGTCTTCGCAAGCGATCCTGACGCTGACGCGGCTTCGTGCCGTTGCCTCCTGGAAAGTATCTGCGGCGATGTTAGTCACACTGTTGTTCATCGTGTTCGTCTATCTGTTTGCCGTCGAATCGTTCACGGCATTCCTCTACCCGAACCCGGAAGAAGTCGCCTCATACTTTAAGGCCGCCGATCTCCCGGACTGGCTCTTTGACCTCCTCCTCGTGGTATCGACGCTGGTGACGATTGGAGGCTGGATCTATCTTTACATGCGAGCCCATGGCCGGACCGTGTGGACGCCATCATGGATTAGTGGCGTCCGGATCCGCCTCTATGCGCTGTTTCTCAATCGACTCTACGTCGACGCGGTTTTACATCGAGTGGGGCACACCCTGACATCTGCCATTCAACGCTTGGATAAGCGCGCCCAGGAACGCTCGCTTTGACCGCCACTGGCATGACCATGCGGAGCGAGACTGCCGAATTGTGAACGACAAAGACGCCTCGTGCACAACGGCGCATGAGGAGGGTCTGGGAGGGGGCAGTCAGTCTTTGCTTGACGAATATAGAGAACCCGTATTAATGGTTAGCCGCCCACCGTTGCGGAAGGTGTGCCCATCGCCTGACAGAGAGAGGACAAACGCTTTTCCAGAGACCCTGCGGGCTGTTCAAAAAGGCCGGTTTTTTCACCCGCCCAAATCCCAGCGCGTCAAGACGCGCTATTCCGCAGGGCAGCCGAAGCAAGGTCCGCGAGGCGACAACTAGGGGAGCCACACGTTTGCGGACAGGCACGAGATGAGAAATGACGTGCTTCTATCGCTGACACTTATCGTTCCATTTCTCCTCCTAGCTGCCGCCGGCATCGTGATGATCGGCGGTAGGACGCCGCGTTTCACCCGCGCGAAGGCGGCCGCCTATCTCGTCGCTCTGGCGTTCCTAGGCTCCATAGGCATCCTGACGCTGATCTCATCGCAGGGTCCCGTCACCGTTCGGTTCTATGATCCGGCCTCCGTCACGGCCTTCATTATTCCCATCGGTTTCTATGTCGACCGGCTGAGCGCGGTCATGATGACGTTGATCACGGGCGTGAGCACCATCATTTACTGCTACTCCACGAGCTACATGTACCAGGATGGTCATGCGCGCCGATATCTCGCGTTGATTTGCCTGACCGACTTCGTCTTGATCTGCATGGTCTCGAGCGGAAACCTCATGATGCTGTTTCTCTTTTGGCAAATCCTCAGCTACCTGCTTTACCTGCTCGCCCACAACCATATTCACCCTGCAACGTTGGCGGGCGCCTTCAAGACGTTCACGCTGCTGCGTGTTGCCGATACGGCGTTTCTTGCCGGTATTGCTCTCGCGTATCAACTCTACGGCACCCTCGAATTCCAAGAGTTGTTTGCCAGAGCGGCTGGCACTCCCATCACCCTTTCGATTCTGCCTGGGATGGATATCAGCGGCACAACGGCTGTGACGTTCCTCCTTTTTATCGGGGCGATGGGCAAATCCGCTCAGTTTCCTCTGCATCTGTGGCTGCCGGGATCGCTGTTCGCTCCCACGCCGGTCCACGCATTGCTGCACGCGGGTATTATCAACGCCGGAGGCTTTCTCATTAACCGCCTCGCGCCCCTCTTCGGAATGAGCTCCACCACCCTGCACGTCGCCTTCGTCATCGGGACCCTGACAGCCGCCCTCGGCGCGACGATGATGCTGGCGCAAAACGACATCAAGAAGACGCTGGGGTTCTCCACGATCGGCCAAATGGGCTATATGATCATGGAATGCGGCCTGGGGGCCTTCTCACTGGCCGTGTTTCATCTGATCGCCCATGGTCTCTTCAAGGCCACGGTCTTCCTCAATTGTGGAAATGTCATCCATAAGGCGCGCCAGGAGCCGCATTTCCCCCATACAGACCATGCCGATGAAGGGGCGGGATTCTCTCGCTTGACCTGGTCGACGGGGTTTGTAACGACACTCTTTATTCCGCTGCTTATCTTATTGGTCACGCATGGAGTCCTGCGCATTCCGTTGCTGGAATCACAGGGAACCGTTATTATCCTGTTTTTCATCTGGATTACCTCGTCCCAAGCGATCTTGACGCTCACGCGACTTCGTGCCGTGGCTTCATGGAAGGTGTCGGTCATCATGTTGCTGACGCTCCTCTTCATCGTGTTCGTCTATCTATTCGCCGTCGAATCGTTCACCGCATTTCTCTATCCCAACCCCGATGAGGTGGCATCATATTTCAAGACCGCCGATCTCCCAGACTGGCTCTTCGACCTTATTGTCGTGATGGCTGCGTTCATGACGGTCTTGGGCTGGATCTACCTCTACATGCGTGCCCACGGTCGGACGATCTGGATGCCGGCTTGGATCGAAAGTATAAGGATTCGACTCTATACGGTGTTCCTGAATCGGATCTATGCCGATGAGCTCTATCAGTTTGTCGGTTCGATGACCGCGCAACTGGTTCATCGGATCGACAAGCTGGAACGCGGGTGGTCTCGATGACGGACGTGTTCATCCCATGGCTGTGCGCCGGGATTCCGTTCGCGGGGGCACTCGTCTGTCTGGCGTTTTGGTCCGATCCCTACCGCGTGAAGATGCTGGCGATCATCAGTTCTGTCATCAGCCTTGCGTGGATCACCGGCGTCGCCAACCAGCTTCCGACTCCGCCCGATGGTCTCTTGCCGCTCTATCTACTGCCGATCGCAGCCGTCGTGTCCGCATTAGGCCAGCCGGTTCACGAGAACCATCGGCTCTCCTGGGCCATGACCTTGGTCTTTCTCGGTTTGGGAATGGCCGTCCTCACCAGCAGGAATTCGGTCGGCCCGCTCTGCCTGATCTCGCTCATGCTGATCATTATGTTCCTTCTGTACCGCCATCACACCACCCTCTGGCCCATCTCCTGGTGGGGCATCGGCTCCTTCGGTGTCGGTGTTGCCGGCGCGGCACTTTCTCTCGCGGCTGGACCGCCCATCTCATCGGTGGCATCCTTGGCGACCTGTGCCGTTCTGTTACCGCTCATGCCTTTTCATGACGGGTACCTGACGGCGCTGACCAGGCTCCCAGGTAGCTTGCCGCCGTTCATTGTGTTGCTGCTGCCCGTGCTTGGCCTTCACGGACTGGCGACCGCGATGCCGACGATGCCGAATGAATTCGTTGCGGTCGTCAGCCTCCTGGCCCTGGCCAGCGCGCTGTACGGCGCGATCAAGGCGTTGGCCCAGTCTCGGGTCCGTCTCTTGGTAGGCTACGGCAGCGTCTCGTTCTTTTCGATCCTCTGGTGGTTTGTGGCCGGAGCCCACACGGCAACGCCACGCGCGGCTGTGCTGGCTGGAGCAGTCGGTCTCGCCACCGGCGGACTCTTGGTGGCCTGGCAGGTGATCCGCACGAGATACGGAGACGATGTGGACCCGCAGTCCATCAGCGGCCTGGCCGCGGCGATGCCGAAATATGCAGTTCTGTTTTCTCTGTTGGGCCTGGCCGCGATGGGAATCCCGCCCTTCGGGGTGTTCGCTGGATTCATGGGACTGCTGCTGACGGCCCCTCCCTCGTCAACGATCGGCCTCTTCATCGCGCTCACGGCCTGGCTTGCGGCCTCGTGGTACATCATGCAAATGGTGCAACAGTTGCTCTTCGGCGCTCGCCGGCCGGATTTACGCTATGCCGATCTCCGGCAACCCGAATTTACTTCACTGTTGATCGTGGTGCTGGCCTTGCTGGCGCTTGGCCTGGCCCCGACCAACTGGTATGCCTCGAATCAGGTTCCGAATAAGACCGCCGCCGTGGAGCAGTCTCTCGCATGGAACCGCTAGGGCACGTGACTGACATTGAGTCCAGGCGGATGGAATTGCGCGGGGTCGTCCGTCTCGCGGGGGAAGTCATTGCGCAGTACTGGCCGATGAGGACCTTCGTCCACCACAATCCCTTGCACAGCATCGAATATCTGCCGTTCGAAGAAGCCGTCAAGCGCGGAAAGCAGTTCATGGGCGGTAACGGCTATCTTCCCAGCCATCTGTATCGTGAGTACCTCAAGGCCGGCCGAATCCGGCCCGCTCATCTCGATGACGCGCTCAAACCGCGCGTCATCGATAAGGATGTGCGTATCGGATCGCACGCCGTCACGCACGGCTCGGTCTTGCGCGCCTGTTTGGCTGAGGGACTGTGTGCTCCAGCCATGGAACCGCTTGACGATCAACTTGAAGATCCCGACAGGCCGTTGATCGACGCACTGGCCCATAAGCTGGAGTGCGTGCTTCTTCCTTTTTCACTGAATGATCGAATCCGCAAAGTCGTGGGTGAGAGTCAAGCTGCGCTTTGCAAATGGCTCACCCTTTCGCACTGGTGCGACGACACGCTTGGCACACAAATCGTCCAGCAGATCAACGAGCAAATGATCAAGTGGTGCGGCGCCTTCCTGGACGAGGGCCATGCCACTTGGGTCATGCCGGGACGTGAGAAGGGTCTGTATGACGCCTGGAAGGCCATGGCCTCCCACGAATGGTCCCCCTGTGGAATCAAAGACAGTTGCAGGAAGATCGCGCAGTTGCCGGACTATCCGGAAGACGCGCTCCTCGAAAGCCTCGGCGCGCTGGGGATTCCTGATGAACTTCTACAAGATTACTTATCATTACAGTTGACTGCGCTGCCGGGCTGGGCCGGCTTCATCAAATGGCGAGGCGAGGAGCGTGATTATCCGTGGCAGCAGGCCAATCCGGTGGGCCTCGTCAAATTTCTGGCCATTCGACTCTGGTATGCGCGGGAACTCGTGCAGGCGGCCTGTCAGGACTATCTTGGCATTCAGGGTCGATTCGACGCCATCTCTGCCTACATGCGCGACTATCCCGAAGAATATTATCTTCGACGGCAGCGGGTGGCCGGCCGGTTGCCCGCCCTTTATGCCGAGGAAGTTGACCGGCTCTCACATCGGAAAGGGCAAAGCTGGAATAATATCCTCATACGGTACCGTGCCGAAGTCATTCCCCGGCTGCAAACGGCCTCTCGTCGCGGGGCCGCACGCCGGCTTCTCGCCTTGGCCCATTCATTGACCATTGATGCAACGGCACTCGTTGAAAGCACCCCAGCGGACCTCAAGCAAGTCGTCGACTGGTTCGAGGCATTCCCCGAATCGGACCATGGACCCGTATGGCTCAAGGCCCTGGAGGCCGGGTACCAGGAACCGCTGTTAGGACACTTGCGCGCGCACACCGAGCACGCCGCGCCCTCTGAGATGGCGCGTCCATACTCACAGTCGGTCTACTGCATCGACGTGCGTTCCGAACCGTTCCGCCGCCATCTCGAATCGGTCGGCCCACACGAAACGTATGGCTTCGCAGGTTTCTTTGCCGCCTTTATCCGCTATCGAGCCTGGGGAAAGGAGCATGATACGGAACAGTTCCCCGTGATCATGCGGGCAAAGAACGAGGTGCGGGAAATTCCACGCAGCTATCTCGATCATAAGGTATCGCAGCACGCGGCACGAGCCAAGTGGGTACATGCGGGGCACACACTCTTGCACGACCTGAAAGAGAATGTCGTGACTCCCTATGTCATGGTGGAATCGCTGGGGTGGTTTTACGGCCTGCCGATTTTCGGCAAGACGTTGGTCCCGGCGCTCTATCAGCGCTGGACCGCCTGGTTACGACGCCTGTTCGTCCCCTCATTGGCCACCACACTGACGATAGACAAACTGGCGCCTGGCGAAACCGCCGAGATGCTCGAAGCGGAACAACACGCCGTGATCAGGGAGTCCTTGCACGAACACTTCGGACTGCGCAGCTCCCGTATCATGCCCACGCTCGTGGAAGGTTTACGGCAGCGTGCGCTGACAGTGGAAGGAGACCCGGAGCCTCCGATCGGTGCCGAAGAAATCGAGCGGGCCGGTCTCCCACCGGAGACGATCAACGCGTTTGTCGAAATCCTACGTCGGCAATACGATCTGACGACGAGGTCCGCGTCACGACACAAGGAACGGCTCACCAGGACCGGGTTCACCTTGGAAGAACAGGTTCTGACCGTCGACACGGCACTCCGTATGATGGGGCTGACCAAGAATTTTGCGCGTCTCGTCCTCTTCTGCGCCCACGGGAGCACGTCGGACAACAATCCTTACGAATCCGCGCTCGATTGCGGGGCCTGCGGTGGCAATGAGGGCAAACCCAATGCACGTACCCTCGCGATGATGGCGAACAATCTCAAGGTTCGTGAGCGAATCGCCAAACTGGGGATCAACATTCCTTCCGACACGCATTTTCTCGCCGGCCAGATGGATACGACGACCGATGCCGTACAACTGTTCGACCTTGAAGACGCCCCCCCGACCCATCGCGCGGACATCGCTCGACTCCAAGAGGACCTCAAAGATGCCTCCGGGCTCACCAGTCAAGAACGCTGTGCGCGCTTTCCCGATGTCCAACACGTGCTCAATGAGACGGAGGCCGAAGCGCATGTCCGCAGGCGGAGCATGGACTGGAGTCAAGTCAGGCCGGAGTGGGGTCTGTCAAACAATACGTCGTTCCTGATCGGACGAAGGGAACTGACGAAAGGACTGGACCTGGGCGGTCGCGTCTTCCTGCACTCGTACGATTATCGAGAAGATCCAAGCAACCGATTGCTCGAAGTGTTGCTCACGGCCCCGCAGGTCGTGGCGCAGTGGATCAACATGGAACACTATTTTTCGGCGGTGGACAACGAGGTCTACGGAAGCGGCAGTAAGATCTACCACAACGTGGTGGGACGGTTGGGCATCATGTCGGGGCCATGGAGCGACCTTCGGCTTGGATTGGCCAGGCAAACCGTCATGAGCGGCGAAGGCGCCTATCACGAGCCGATGCGGCTGTTGACGATCATTGAGGCGCCGCGTGAACGGATCGACAAGCTCATCGCGCGACACGAAGTGCTCCGGCATTTCTATCATAATGAGTGGGTGCACCTGATCGCCCTCGATCCTGAAACGAGGATATGGTATCGGTATCGCCCAACCGGCGAGTGGAACGCGATCGTGGAGCAGGTGTACAGTGGAGCCTCTAATTCGTGAGGGGTACTCGCCCCGCGGCTACTAAGGGAGCGAGCGTGGGCGACGATAGCTATCATCAGAAGAAGGCCGAGAAAGGAGCGATGTAATGAGCTTGACGTTGCATCCGATGAAGGAAATCCGCGTGATTGTGGGAGGAGAACACCGGCCGTTCGTGACTGAGTTGTTCGACCGCGTCAAGGCTACGGGGTATACCATCATCGGCAATGTGTCCGGAAAAGGACATCACAGCATACGCGAGGCTCACTTCATGTTCAGTGAGCAGGAGAGCCTCGAGATGATCATGACGGTCGTGCCGGAAGATAAAGTTGAACCGATTCTCGCCGGTCTCCGACCGCTTTTCGAGCGACATTCCGGCGTCATGTTCGTGTCAGATGTCACCGTGAGTCGCCAGGAATACTTTGGGAAAAAGCGGTAAGAGCCTTTGACTCCGAGTTCCACGCTGACTCCACCCTACCTCATTTGTGCCATACCTCGGGATTGAATAATACCTTTCATGCGCCTGACGAGTGCGCGCGCTGAAGTCAAATGAACGGAGACCTACTTGGAACGGTCTATAAATCGACTGAATGTTGAGGAGGTTTTCAATACGTTGTGCGACAGGAGGAAACAAAAGTAACGGCCTACACCTGCAGCTGACAATGCGCAGAAGCTTGCTACTTAGGGCGTCAAATCAATTCCCGACATGGAAAAGAAAACAGTTTTAAGGGAATTGGACGCCCCTGTGAACTCTTGAGTCGAGCGGCGTGGAAGGCTTTCAAGGAGTTGACCGTGTTGTCAACGTGATTGTCAGGGAGCACAGCTAAGATGACAGAATTGCTTCCAGGATAGAAAAATGATCCAACCACATTCCCTGTTTCTCCTTTCCCCGAAGCATTGGGGATCAGAGTATAAGCATCTATATGACATTCGCGCAGAACTTCTTGTATATCGCTGGTCATTGACGAACGAAACACAAGCATTAGGGTAACCATATAATCTAATTCCCCTAGAAGGTGGTTATGGCTCCCAGCAGCCTCGCTGTAAGTAGAGAATGTACCACTTCTTCGCTATGGCGTAAATCATTCGGTGTGGCAGCCTCAAAACTCTGCGTTGGGTTTCAAGGAATACTCACTTTCCCAACGGGAATTCAATGACTAAGCCACCCATAATGTCACCTATCTGAAAGTCCTTCTTAGGACTGTTGGGATGGTTGTTGTGGCAGGTAACGCAGGCCTGCCTGATGGCCCTGTCGGCATAAACCGCACGAAAATATGTTTGATCATCGATCTTGACCGTACGAGAAACAGACTGTTCCGGTCTCGCGGCCACGGCTTCCAGGCCACTCTTATCCAGGGGGTCGCGTGGGCCATTTTTTCTGTTAATGGGCCAAAGACTGATCAATCGGTAACGGATCCCCGTGACTTTCGTAGCGAACATCTGGCTTGTTTCATTAATGACCTGAACTGGTAGTGGTACGGTTTTCTTTTGGGTGCGCCATTCTCCATCCGCTTTGACTCCTTCCTGCTCTTCTAGGCGTTCGACGACATGAGTCGCATAGAAGTCACGATGGGTTTCAATAATGGCATGTATATATTCCGCAACCGTTTCTGGAGGCACGCCCGGTGCGTCTGCTGCGTCGACCTTCACCGTGAACCACATAAGAACGATCATTGGAATGACTGTTAACGGAGCGATCCATTTCATGATTTCCTCTTCCAGCTTAGCGTGTGTAGCAAACTGGGCAAACAGTAGGCACAAGGATTGTCCTTACTCTCCATCCAGTCGCTAGAGCCAATGTAACGACTAGGCAACTCCCATGGTATGCATGAAACATGCATTCAAAGCTTGCCGGTGATGATCATGGAACATGGGGTTTCGTCAGATCATTGTAGGGTTTTGCCGATTCACCAGTATTGACGTCGATTCCTCCCACCGGTTTTGGTTTGTCGAGATCGGAATATTGGAAAATACCGAAAGGCTGAATCTGATCATCGGATGGGAGTTGACCACGGTTCCATCCCCCGCCAAACGCGCGAATGAGATCGACGGTAGACCTGAGCAATTCCGTCTTTATTTCCACCGAGCTGATGCGAGCCTCAAGGGTGGCGAGCTGTGCGTAAATCACTTCAAGACTGTTCGCCAAACCTCCCCGATAGAGTTGCATCGTGAGATTTTGTGTTTTGAAATTTGCTCCGACCGCAGCATCCTGCCTCTCTCCGGCAACCGTCAGGCGGTTTGTCATAGTCAAATTGTTCGCCACTTCACGAAAGGCTTTGAGTACGGTCAAACGGTACAGATCTTCCGTCTCGCGATAGGCCGACCAAGCCTGTTGCAATTGTGCGCGGCGGTAGCCACTCTGAAATAGTGGGACCGAGAACGTCGCACCATAGGACCAGAAACTGTTCGCGAGCTTGATCAAATCCAGGCCTTTCTCTTCAAATCCGCCATCGAGGCGGAACGAGACATTGGGGAAAAAGGCGGCCCGGGCAATCCCAATGACTCGGTTCGCCTCGGCCATCCGTCGCTCCATCATGGCGACGTCGGGTCGACGCTCGAGCAAAGTGGACGGAATAGTTCCAGGAATCGCGAACTTCGCCATCCGGAGCTCATCTATCGGCTCAATCGAGAAACTGTCCGGCGTCAAATTGAGTAGCACAGCGATCGCCTGTTCAGCCACCTGACGCTGGCCTTCAATCCTTGCCAATCTCGTCTCTGTGCCGTAGAGCAACGATTCGACACGGGCGACGTCGAGTGCCGAGGCGATCTTACCGGCGAACTGAGTTTTGACAACATTGAGTGTATCTCGATAGAGATCAATCGATTGCTTATAGATCGCCGTCTGGGCGTCGAAACCACGCACGGTGAAATAATTTGCCGCGACCTCGGCTTGCAGACTCAACCTCGCAAGCCCATACTCGGCCGCACGTTCTTCGGCACGGAAGATCTCTGCCTGTGCAGCATTGCGGAGAGCCGACCAAAAATCAGGCTCCCAGGAGGCAATGCCGCCGGGATCCACGGTGCTTGACTGCAGCGGACTGTTTTCGGGGCGAAAGATCCGATCGAAGGATTGTCTCCTGTGAGAAGCACCCATCTCGAGACCGATGCGAGGGAAGTACTGCGACCGGGCCGCCATCATGATATCGCGTGATTGGACAAACCGTTCGGCGGCGGCTTGCAGATCCGGATTCGCCGCCATCGCCTGTTCAACGAGTTTTTCCAGCACCGGATCGTTATACAGTTTCCACCAATCCGGACGGAGTGCTCCATCGGCCGGTTTTGCCTCCACAAAGGGACTCGACCCATGCCACGAGTCAGGAACGACGTATTGCGGGGGCTCATATTTAGGCGCCAGATTAACCGCCGGGAACCAACTACAAGCCGACAAAGTCAGGATCACCAGCAAGCAGCTACTTCGCCATAACCGAGTCGGCCGGGTATGTGTCATTGTCTGTCCGTTTACAAACCGATAGCGATCGGGGTTGCCCGTCATAATCATCATGTCCATATCTATGTTAGAAAAGAGATTTGGATGGCTATTTCTTCAAGGCAGCCGTCTCCGGCGTTTTCTCTTTTGGATTAATTATGTCGTATCCGGCTGCTGGCGTGACGACCCGCACCTTGTCTCCTTCGAGCAACGCGGCACTTGGATTATTTATGATTCTGTCGCCGTCGGAAAGACCCGACGTGAGTTCAATGACGTTGTCGAGGATTTTGGTGACCTCAATCGCTTTGAAGTGAACCCGATCGTCCTCTGTCACAACGGCCACTTGCGTGCCGTGTTCCTGAAATACCAACGCACTCGTGGGGATCGTCGTCACGCCTGATTCCACCGCAGCGGTCAGACGAACCGTGGCGTAAGAACCTGGCCAGAGCGCTCGGTCCTTGTTGTCTAGGGTAAAGACGGTGACCGCCGTGCGGGTGTTCACATCGAATCCCTTCGCCACGGTCAAAAAGTTGAACGTGAAATGACGGTTGGGGATTTGCGGTACGGTGACATCCGCCGTCATTCCAGGACTGAGGAAGGGCCCGAAACGTGATGGCACGTTCACAAAGAGTCGCAATTTATCCACTACTGCAACGGTAAACAAGTTGTTTTTTGCATTGGTGGTGTTGATACTGCCTTCTTTCGACACCAAATCACCGACATTGATATTCCGTTGAATCACGACTCCATCGAAGGGGGCCGTAATCTTTTTAAACCCAATGAAGGCCTCAATGTTCTTGACCTTTTGTTCCGCTGCCGCGACCTTCGCCGCCTCGGCCTGCGCCTCGGCGAGTTGCACGGAGATGGCTTGCTCGGAGAGTGCTTGATGTTCCCGCATGGCCACGTAGCGCTTGGCGGTCAGTTGAGCCAGCTCGTTCCTGGCACGTTCAGATTGCAGATCCGCCATCGCCTGCCTGTAATCCGCATCTAGGTCCGGCGTGTTGAGTTCTGCGAGGACGTCGCCTTTCTTCACATTGTCACCGTAGTCCTTGTACCACGCTTTCACATAGCCTTCGACACGCGCATAGATGGGTGCCTCGTACCACCCCTCAACAGTGCCGGGCAGCGTGATGGTGTCGGTCGGCTCCGACCGCTTCGCAGACGTGAGGGCCACAGGGGTGATGGCGCTTTGCAAAGTGTCCGCCTGCAATGCGGCGGCCTCGTGCTGGTTCTCGCTGAAGCGGTAAACGAGAGTCGCGAGTCCCACAAGGACGATTAGGATTAGAAAGGATTTTCTACCCAAGTTATTCATATTGAACACGCTCCTTTTGAGGAACAGCTCGACGGTTGTAGATGATGGCATAGACGCAGGGTACAAAGAACAGTGTGAAGAGGGTCGCCACTGTCAATCCCCCCATGACGGCTCGACCAAGCGGCGCGTTTTGGGAATTAGCCGTCGCCATCGGGAGCATACCGATAATCATCGCGGCGGCGGTCATGAGTACCGGACGAATGCGGGCTTTCCCAGCCTCAACCGCAGCCCGTATCGGATCACCGTGGACGGCGAGCCGCTCGCGGGCATATGCAACGAGCAAGATTGAATTGGCGGTGGCCGTCCCCATCGTCATGATGGCCCCAGTCATCGCCGGTACGGAAATGTACGTTTTGGTCACGAAGAGTGCCCACGCGATGCCTGCAAACGCACCCACCAACGCTGTAATGATGATGAAGGGATCGAGCCACGATTGGAAATTGACGACGATGAGTAGATAGACCAGTAGGATGGCGATAATGAGACCGCCACCTAGTTCGACAAAGGCATCGTGCATGACTTCGGATTGGCCATGGATTTCGACTTCCGCCCCGCGAGGCAGGTCATCTTTCATGTTCTCCGCTATATGGCGAACATCCGCCAGCACACCACCGAGATCCCGTCCCTCCGCTGATACCAAGACGTCGATCATCGGCAAGAGATTCCGATGCGTCACCACACCCGGTGTTCCGATCAAGGAAAGGTTGGTCATATTGCCGAGCAATTGCACACCGGTCGCCCCACCTTCCTCACGACCACGATCTTCTGGAGCGACCGGGATCGTCTGGAGATCTTTAATGCTTGTCAGCTGTGGTTGAGGGGTATAGACATTCAGCCGGTAAGATTGTTGGGTCGAACGGTCGAGCCAATATTTCTGATCGATCTGCTGGCTGCCGGCGGTTGCCAGAAGCATGTTGAAGCCGAAGTCCCTCTGGTTCAGATTCAAGCCGAGGGCGAATCTTCGGTCACCTTCGACCAGGATGGTCGGCTGGAACATCGTTTGATAGATATACACGTCAGCGGCGCCGGGAACCTGGCGGAACTTACCCGCCAATTTTTGCGCATACGCATAATTGGCATAGAGGTCCGGCCCGTTGATTTGCAGGTCGATTGGCGCGAGCGAGCCGAAATTCAGAATCTTATCGGTCAGATCAGCCGGCTGAAACGTGAATTCGGTTCCCGGATAGCGCTCTGTCAAACGTTGACGGAGAATCTGCCGATACTGCCATACCGGTGATCGTAGATCCTTGAGCGTGATGGTGAGGTCGCAATCTTGAGTGCCGATCGTCGGCGTAGGAATGAACGCGAGGTTATGCGCTCCGACCGGGAGACCGCAATTACTCACCACCGCGTCGACGTTACCGTGCAGTAATTCCCTGACGTCGTCTGAGACGCGGGCAGCCACACGACCTGCGGCCTCGATCCGCAGCCCGAGCGGCGCCCGCATGTGCATCTGCAACAAACCGCCTTTGATCTGAGGGAAAAACTCTTGCCCCTCGAAGTAAAACAGACCGAGCGATGCCAATGCGAATACCATCGAGATCGCGACGAACCCCACGCGATGAGCGATCACCTGTTCAAGTTGTGCGGTGTAACCATCACGGAATCGGTCGAAGGCATTCTGGAACCCATGTTGGAAGCGGGCAAAGATACCGCCCTCCGGCCCAGTCGCGTGATGAACCTTCAAAATGTACTTCGCCATTGTCGGCACGAGGGTATAGGTCAAGATAAAGGAGGCCAACATTGCGAAGACGACGGCCTCCGCCATCGCCGGGAACACCCACCCAGCAATGCCGCTCAAGTGGAACAGTGGTACCCACACGATCGTGATGGCCAGGGTGGCAACGAACGTGGGAAGAATGATCTGATTAGCGGCATCGATGATCGCCTCTTCTAACGGCTTGCCCATGGCGAGGTGGGTATCGATATTCTCGATCATGACCGCGGCGTTGTCGACGAGAATGCCGACAGCCAACGCTAATCCGCCTAGAGTCATAATATTGATCGACTCTTCGAGCATGTGGAGACCGATGAGAGAGCAGAGGATGGAGAGCGGGATCGAGGTGAGAACGATGACTGTCGGGCGCCAAGAGCCGAGCATCACCAGCACGATGAATCCGACTAGTGCGGCGGCAATGACCATTTCGTGCACCACATCCGCGATGGCATCCCTGACGAATTCTGAGGAATCGCTGATGAGACTCACCTTCACATCAGCAGGCACAACCTCCGAGATGCGTGGGATCATTTTTTTGATTCCATCCACGATATCAATGGTCGAAGCCTCACTGCTTTTCATGACGACGACGATGACGGCCTGTTTGCCGTCGACCAGCACGGAGTTCGTTTGTACTCGGCCAGCCAGGCGGACCGTGGCCACGTCGCGCAGGTGAATGAAAGAGTTACCGTCTCGCTTGATCGGGATGTCGTCGAACTCTTCAATCTTCAATGGGGATGCATTCGTCAGAACAAGCCAGTCGGTTTCCTTGATCTTCATGTCCCCGCCGGGTAGCACGAGATTCTGTTTCTCAATAGCTTGGTGCACGTCCTCCGTGGTGAGGTTACGGGCCAGCAGTTTATCCTGATCGACATTGATCATGACCTGCATGTCTTGCCCCCCGTAAGGGTGCGGCAGGATGGCACCGGGTATGGTGACAAGCATGGGGCGAATTCGCATGACGCAGAGATTGTAGAGCTCCGCCGGCGTTTGAACATCGGATTCAACTTGCAGCACGGCTACGGGCACTTGGGAAGGAAACAGCCGCATAACCATGGGCGCAGCAACATCCGGCGGTAGGGCTTTGACGGAGGTCTGCGAGATCCCCACGATATCGGCCTCGCTCCCGGCCAGATCGACTCCGTCCTGAAGAAAAATATTAATGATGGAGTGACCGAAGTACGAAGTGCTCACGATGGTCTTGATGCCTTCGACCGTCTGAGTCAACATTTGCTCGAACACACGCGTGACTCGGCCCTCTGTCTCTTGCGGCATCAAGCCATCGTAGAGCCAGACCACGGAGCTAACAGGCATCTGGATATTTGGGAAGACGTCGGTCGGTGCTTCGACGATCGTCAACGCCCCGAATACGAGGATGAGAATAGCCAACACTACGAAAGTATAAGGTTTTTTTAAGGCAACCTGGACGAGCTTATTCATGCCAAAAACTCCTACTGCCTCTGTAACAAAATAGTCCTAAAGCAGCTATGACTGGAGGTGGACAGTGTTCTGAAAGAAATCTTAGGTCATGGGTCATGAGACAATGCTTAGCAAGGTGTTTGCCTGGCATGCCCGAGCCCGAAATTGTGACAATTCGTTACAAATGAACGCGGTCGACTGAAGGAAGACGGTAATTATGATTCTCGCAATCGTAAGTTGTGCGCATTGAACAGGTGCGATATGTGCGATTACGCTCTTTTATGACGATCATACGAACAGGAATATCAGCGACAAGCGAGGATTCGTCAGGATCATGATTTGCAGGGTTTGTCTGTGAGGCATTGATCGAACGTGCAGGATACTCAGGTTGGAGGCCAGAGGTTTCCTACTGATGTAACAGGATTACCTCCTAAACTTACGTCGTTCTTTTATCGTTCGCTGACGGCTCCCTGGCCTGCAGGGAGCCGCTCCGGGGGGACTGGTCTCGAATCTTTGAGCTGTTTTGAACGAGGGGACACGAGCAAAAAGTAACGGGACTGGGGTTGATGACTTGTCTCACCACTGGGTAGTGACAGACAGCGACGGTAGGGTCCCTCTTGAAGAGTGATTCGTGGTAGGACATCGAGTTCACGATCGATTTGCCTGTTTGGAAAGAATGGAAATCCGCAGATGTCAATAAGTGGCCTGCCTTCAATCCTCGTTGTAGATAACGACCAACCGAATCGTGAAATGTTGGTGAAAGCGTTGAGTCATGCCGGGTTTGAGGTGGCTATCGCTTGTGACGGCGCCGAAGCCATGAGGAGGGCCAATGCGGTCACATATGACGCCGTATTGAGCGACATCCGCATGACGCCATTGTCCGGTTTGGACCTTTTGGATTCGCTTCACAAGACCATGCCGGAGTTGCCAATCGTGTTCTTGACGACATCCAGTTCCGTCGACATGGCGATCCAAGCCATGAAGCATGGAGCATTCGATTACATCGCCAAGCCCGTGAATCTCGAGGAACTCGTGCTCACGATGAAGCGAGCTATTGAGCACCGGCGTCTGATAGAAAATAATCGGACGCTTGAGCGTGCATTCAGCGAACGACTGCGGGCTGCCTCTCTGATCGGACAAAGCAAAAAGATGGTCGAGGTCTTCAAACTCGTTGGAAAAGCCTCTCGAAGTAGCACAGCCGTCTTGATCCAGGGTGAGAGTGGGACCGGCAAGGAATTGATTGCTCGTGCAATCCACGATAATAGCTCCCGCGCAGCTCACCGGTTTGCCGCCATCAATTGTAGTGCAATTCCGGATTTCCTGCTCGAAAGCGAACTCTTCGGGCATATGAAGGGTTCGTTCACCGGGGCCCACACCATGCGCCGGGGGCTACTTGAGGAGGCGAACGGCGGCACGTTCTTTTTCGACGAAGTCGGAGACCTCTCTCCGACCGGACAGGCTAAACTTCTCCGCGTCCTCCAGGAAGGGGAAATCCAAAGAATTGGAAGCAATGAGTCCGTACGAGTCGATATACGGATTATCGCGGCCTCCCGCCAGAATCTCGCTGAACTGGTCGCGACCAACCGGTTTCGTGAAGATCTGCTCGACCGACTGAACGCGGTCACGATTCTCTTGCCGCCGCTTCGGGAACGCCCTGAAGACGTTCCCCTACTAGCCGAATTCTTTCTTGCACGGTTCGGCGAACAGAAGGAAGTTCCTATCACGTCTTTTTCATCCGCCGCGATGCGAGCACTGACTGACTATTCCTGGCCGGGGAACGTGCGTGAATTAGAACACGTCGTTGAACAGTCCGTGGCTCTCGCGTCGCCTGCGATTCTCTCAATTGACGACCTTCCACCTGAAGTGATTCAGAAAGGCGGTGGTGGTTCAGATTATATAGATATGTTTCCCGGCACACTCAAGGCGTTGCAGCGGGAACAGGTTATCAAAATGTTGGAATCAACACATGGGCATAAGGAGCGAACAGCGCGGTTACTCGGCATCAGTAGACGCACGCTATATCGACTCCTCGATCGATACGGTCTCGGTAAAAATGGGCATTCCGCCGAGGCCGACACCTCAGACGCTACCCACTCCTAACATAGCCTTCGTATGGAAAACTCCTGTCGTGATTAGGGTTCACCCTTTTATCGAATACGAGCACGCGCGCGGGCTGACATGCCCGCTTGGTCTGATGGCTGTTTCGTTTCATCAAGTAGGTTGCGGCGACCACACGAAACGGGACGCGCAGAATTCAGGCCGGTTTTTCGAATTCATCGGGCGCGGGTGGCGGCGTACGGGGGCGCGTGGTTCGAAAGTGGACCAGATCCTTCGAGAACAGCACATCTAAGGTCCAGTCCAGGGCCACGAGCAGTTTCTTCTCCAAGCGCGGGAGTTTCAGCAAATAAATCGTCCGCCAGAGCCACCAGGCGAGGAAGCCGGAGAAGTTCACCCCGAGAATGTTGGCGACCCCGGTCCGTTTCCCGATGGGAGCCAGCAGACCGATCGTCGAGTAGCGGAAGGGTTTCATCTGGTCGCCGCGCACGGTGGCGAGAATATTCCGCGCCGCCACCCGCCCTTCCCGCAACGCATGTTGCGCGGTGGGAGGATGGAAGGCTCCCGTCTGGCCATCCGGCACGAGCGCGCAGTCCCCCAACGCCCACACCCCTGGCCATCCGGGCACTTCTAGATACTCGTTGACGAGGACCCGGCCCTTCGTTTTGGGGCACGGCAGGGTGGCCAAGAGGGCATGCGGGGTAATGCCGGCGGTCCAGACCAGCGTATTGGTCGTCACCGTCGTCCCATCGCTGAGCATGACGTCACGATCCGTCACGGCGGTGACTTTACAGTTCGCATGGATTTCCACCTGCTGCTCGATGAGCTTGCGCTGGGCATACGTGCCGAGCTTCTCCCCGAGTTCCGGTAAGATCACCGGCCCCGCATTGACCAGGATGAGCCGCAACATGGTGTCGCGAATATGCGGAAAGAACCGCACCGCCTCCCGCAGAAAGTCATTCATGGCCGCAATGGTTTCGACCCCCGCAAACCCGCCGCCGGCCACGACGAAATTCAGCAGCGGCGCCCGGAGGGACGCCCCACACTCAAAGTCGGCTTCCTCCAGATTGGCAATGAGATGGTTGCGCAGGACAATCGCGTCACTCAGCGATTTCATCGTGAACGCGCGGGTGGCCAACCCGGGGATGTCGAAGAAATTCGTGGTGGAGCCAAGGGCCAGCACGAGGTGGTCGTACGGCAGCGAGTGACAATGTTGCTCGTGCCCATGCGACAGGCCGACGCGTTTCTGCACCAGATCGATGGCCTCGATCTCGCCATGAAAGAACGTCACTCGACGCAGCAGCTTGCGGATCGGGCTGACGATATTGGTGATGTCGAGGTCGCTTGCGGCGACCTCGTGCAGCATCGGGGTGAAGAGGAAAAAGTTATCGTGGTTGACGAGCGTGACGTCGACGGCCGCGCCGCGCGCCAGCGCGCGTTCGAATGCCAACGCGGCATACATGCCCCCGAACCCCCCACCCAAAATCACCACGCGTGCCTTACCTGGAGCCATCATGCTTCAGCAAACGCTCGTATTGTGGAGGTGGGCGGGAGCTGTTCTATCTGTTGTCTGATATACCCACATGGGTGTTCCATCCGCCAAGGAAGTGAATCATCTCCGCACTGAATATCGTTGCTTGATCATATCATGGGGAATTTCATGTTCTGCCTCTTGAGCCTGTGCGCCTGCATATTCGGCCGCCTCCTGCAGTCGGTGCGCGAATAATCGCATCTGCTTTACGAACTCATCCGTTGCTGGCCCGGGTTTTCTCCTCAACACCAACTCCGCCTCACGCTCTCTCCGCATTGCCATGGTATGGAGTTCCTGCGCTTCCTCGCGCCAGTAAAACATTCGATCCGATGCACGCATCTGTGGGATGGTCGATCTTACGACCGGCGCTGTAGAGGTCTCTGTTGAAGGTACCACGCCGTTCGTCGTACAGGAAGTGAGTACCCCGAATACGACACACATGGTGATGAGACGAGTTCTGGCTGGTTTCATATGGCCTCCTTAGCAAACAGGACGGCCTCATGGTTGTTTGTTTGTTGTGGGCTTCTAAACGATTGATTATGATATTTGGAATCGCGGTTCGCGGGTCAATTGAATGGCGTTTCCCATGAGCTCTAACAACTCAACGAAATCATAAGGCTTTCGAATGCTGCCATACGTTCCTCCTTGTTCGATCGTATCTGAGTAAAGGCATTGAGCACGAAGATGCGGCGGAACGTTCGGGGTCCAGCGCTCTTTTCTTCTTTTCCTAGTTGAAATGCCGTTTAGGCCGAACCTCTCTGTGTTGTGTCTTCCCTTGCTCTTGTAGGAGGAACTTGTAGAGCAGAATATCTGCAACAAGCTCGCGTACCCACTTGTCCTCCCTGATTTGCCGTTTCCGCCGCGCCGTGGCAATCTGCCTCTTGGAAGACCTCGAGTCTGGCATTGGTCTTTACCCCCCCGTATGTACGTTGAGAATGCGCCGTTGCCAATACCAGGGAAACAGTGTCGTATTGGAGCAGCTGGAAGAGCTGTTCAGACCGAGATGTACTCGCTGCGACTTCAGCTGTAGTGCTTCGAACGACTCGCCATAAGTTTGGTTGTCACGGGATCCTTTTGGATAACCATGCCAAATTCCTTCATCCGAGATAAACACGTATTCCATCACTTCCATACTGGATCGCTATCTATAAAATAGTTTTGATTTTCACACTGCTTCGTAAGACCCCCGCGTCGGTTAGGTTCTTCCGATTCGCTGCTGTGCCGGTTCTGCGGAGGTACCGATCTTCAGGGTGGTGACGTGAGCTGGGTGCCCTGAGTTTGGAACGTGAGAACGAGAGGACTTTGCATCGACGTCCCTAACTGGGACACCATCGGCGGCCATTCCCGATCGCCCATGATGGTCCGCATGTCCTTTTCAGCCTGATCCTGCTGGTCGCGCACTCGTCGCGTCAGTGATCCCGAGAAGAACTCCGTATGCATCGTGAGATCCCAGGTCCCAATATAGGTACATTCCTGAGGCCGAACGCTGAACGAGGTCGAAAGGGGCGTTTGCCAGATACCTAACGCGTTATCGAAACTGACCGCTGTCAGCTGATAAGAACCCGCCGGCAGGTCCAGTACGAAGGGACCGTCGACTGGAACCTGATTAACAACCAGCTTGTCCCCGCTCTTTTCGTCCGTGAGTCTCCACTTCATATCGAAGGGGAACTGTCCCAATGCTTGGGTCTTTCCATTCCACTGAAGATGCACCCGCCCCACCACATAGCCGTGATTAGGCCCCTCTATTGAAGTTGCGGCACCTGGCTTCAGCGGGGTGACCATAGTGGCGCAGCCCATCGTAAGGATCGGACCGAGGAGCAGGAACGTGAGGGATTTCCTTAACCAGCCGGGAGAGGATCGAACATACGTCGATAGATCTTTCATAATGGCCATGACCTCCGTGCATCTTGCCTTGACAAGGTGGAGTACTTTAGTAACCAGCAAGATGCGCACCCAGGCCGGCGTGAATTTCACGATATCTAAGTACTGGTTTTCATAGATTTACTTGATGAGGAGATGGAAGAGATGTTTATGAGTCCGATTGATCCTCATAGTCGCACTGTGCAGATAGTGCGGTAACGCTCTATTTGTACATAGAAGATCAATCTCCTTGAAAATGCAGATGATATTTTGGCATAGTAGGCTCCGCTTTGGATCTTGCTTCAAGACGGGAATGGAATGATCGTGATCGGTAAGGATAGGACTGAACCTTGGTTCCAACCAAAACACCAGAATCAAGTATCCATTCTCATCCAAGCCGACCATGTCCGACCCGCATTCACTGCCATCCGCGCTAATGCCCCGCCTTCATAGGTTATCAATACAACGTAACCGGAGATTCACCCTTCGTGGGTGAGACAGAAAGGAAGCGGTATGTTGTTGAAGGTTTTGGTTGTGATTGGAATTTCCATCCTGGCGATGATATCTCCGGCTCAAGCCGAATGGTCTGTCACAGCTGACGGGAACCTCTACTACACTGATGACGTCGCCCTTTTTTCGGCCACTCGCCGATCAAACATCGATGGCGATCCTTCTCAACCGGTCTTGGACGTGTCGCGCACGGGGTTTGGCTCGGATATGGTGTTCGAGCCCGGTTTCCTCATATCGAATGCGATCACGACAGGACTGGGACGGACGGCCTTCTCGATCAAGCCCCAGGGATTTATTTATGCGGTGAATCCCGAATGGAGTCAGGCCAGCGTCGCAGCCGAAGCTTTGCACTCCTTTACGCCCAATACAGCACTGCGGCTCCGCTACTATACTGCTCCCGATCAGCTGCTTGGAAATAGTGAAGTGCGCCACCATGAGCCGGAAGTCTTTGCAAACGAGAGGGTAACTTCTCATATCGGGTACATTCGACTCGAACAACGCCTGTCTGACAATTGGGAACTCCGATTTCAAGGACGGGTGGGGAAACGCCTCTACAACGACCCCTTCGCTCGACGCAATACGACGTTATGGACCATCGGTCCTCACCTGTTTTGGCGGGCGACCGAACATCTGAAACTATTCGCCGCCTATCACTACGAACGTGGTATGGCCAGCGGCCGGCTCGAGCACGAACCCGAAGAAGATCTGTCGTATGTTCAGCACTTCGTTGCGCTTGGGCTGGATGCCGAATTGATGCCACATTTAGAATTGGAACTGGACTTTCACTACGAGCGCAATAACTGGACGAGCGGGATCCTGGGGGATGAACGAAACGGCGGGCATGAGAACATCTTCCAAGGGAACGGGAGACTCTTATACAAACTGACGGATAGCACCGCCGTGACATTATCTGTTCAGAGAGCAAATCGTCGCCAGAATTTCCACCAGACACACGATTTCAACACCAACGTTGGAGTGGGGGTTATCCATCGCTTTTAGCAGTGCTTTACCATTTCTGCACTCTGAACTTGGCTCACATCAGACTCAAAGCCCGGCGGGTTCTCATTCTCTTTAGTCGCAGACGCATTCGGACGTGCGCCACGCCACTCGCCAAGAGCGGTGGTCACGTGACGTTGGGAATCTATGGGACAGCTTCGAGCTAGACCCTGTGCTCGCGGTGTGAAGCTGGTATACTTTCCGTTGATTCGACATGCTTTGGTTCTTCTTCAGTCTGTCTACGGCGATCTATCTCCATTCGTAGCTCTTGTGTCATTTCCTCCGTTTTTTTCCACGCCCACCGCCAAGTTTGTGCAAAGCCGACCATCGCGAAACTGACGGTCAAGTAAACGGCAATGCCGGCTTGATCATCCAGGTCTCTAAAGCTCAGCGTGTAACGAGGGTGAATGAAAACCCAATTGGCGAGCAACCCACCTAATGCAAAGGCCACCAAAGAAGGCCCTATCCCGCCATACCAAGTGGTCACCGCTATGGCAATGAGGAACGCAGCATAGGCAAGTCTATCGTCGCCAAGGTAAGAATCAAGGGACCAACGCAGGAGAAAGGCAAGGAGGGTTGTCCCGAAAGCTAGACCATACTCTTTACTCAATTGTGAGCCGGTTGGGATCCAACCCCTGTCCTCCCGACGCGGCGGGTGCTTGGAATCTATAGCCATCATGTCCGCCAACAATGCCGCCCGCGGAGTGGATCCCATTCCGTCGTTCTCCACTTTGTCTTCGGTATGGGAAGGCAACGCGCCCTTTGGAAAATCCCGTCGATTAAGCGGAGAAGTAGAATACTATAAGGAACACACAGTGAATGATACGACAACAGCACGGCCAATGGAAGCAGACGAATTGAGTCCTCGAAAACCTTACCGAGTGGGCGTCTATTGCGCCAACGATCTTCCGTATGCTCCGGTCGGTATCTTGGGGCGTCATGGAGACGCATCAGGGCGGCTGGTCAGGGGAGAGCGGAAGCACTTCATGGCTCGGTCATGTTTTCAAGGCTAGGATGTCCATTCTAGCTCGGTGAAGTCGGGGAAGCTTCACCTTGGTGAGTCCGTGAGCTTTTTCAAACGCCGGTCCAACGAGAATCGGGTGAGGCCAAGTTGCTTAGCCGCCAAACTCTTGTTGTAGTCCGCCAGCCGTAGGACTTCTTCGATGATGGATTCTTCGATTCGCTCCAGAGTGTGCTTTCCGACTTGCATCTCAATGCGAATCAGACGTTCAGAGCCTTGGGAAACCGACATGGTGGTTTGCCCGACATGTTCATGGAGTTCCCGCGGTAGATAATTAGCTGTCAATGTTTGGCCCGAACAGAAAATCATCGCTCGTTCGAGAGTGTTTTCCAGTTCCCGAATATTCCCCGGATATTGATATCGCTCGAGCATTTCGCGAGTTTCTGCGTCCAATTCGGGGACTGGTTTCCCGAATTCCTGCGCAAAACGCACGATCGTCTTCCGGCAGAGAGGAAGAATATCCTCAAATCTCTTGCGAAGCGGAGGAATCTCAAATGCTACGACATTGAGACGAAAATAGAGATCTTCTCGAAAGGTTCCTCGTTCCACCTCCTTCTTGATTTCTCGATTCGTCGCCGTGATGAGACGAAAATCCACCCCGAGATCGTCGGTTCCCCCGAGCCGCCTGAATGAGCGCTCCTGAATCACTCGCAGTAACTTGGCCTGCGTCGAAAGATCGAGATCTCCGATCTCATCAAGAAACAGTGTGCCGCCTTCCGCCTTTTCGAGCAGACCGAGCTTGCGTTGATTGGCCCCGGTAAAGGCTCCGCGCTCATACCCGAATAGTTCGCTCTCAAAGAGATCCCTGGGAATCGCGGTGCAGTTGACCCCCACGAATGGCCCAGATGCCCTTGGGCCATTGTGATGGATAACCCGTGCGAGGAACTCTTTCCCTGTTCCTGTTTCTCCCAACAACATCACCGTAGGTTTTGGATTCTCCGCCACTTCTCGTACTTGTTCGAGCAATTGTTTCATCACGCGGCTGTGAGCTTCGACGTTGCTCAAATGGTACTGGTTAGTCTGTCCACTTACTTCCGATTCCAGACGGCGGCGGAGCCTCAGAACCTCGATCGCACGGGAGACAACGGCTTCGACTCCTTCAAGATCGACCGTTTTGACCAGGAAATCGTACGCTCCCAATTTCATGGCTTCCACCGCATCGTGTACCGTCCCATACGCAGTCAGCATAATGACGATGGCGGAGGGAGCCAGTTGACGCACGTGTTTGAGCGCATCAAGGCCGCTGATGCCGGGCATCTTCAGATCGAGCAGCACAAGTTCGGGGAGCTTGTGCTCAAGCTCTTGCAACAACACCTCACCGGATTCATACCCGGTGGCGAAATGTCCCAGTCTGATCAGCCTCCTGACGATGGCCGTTCGAATAACTTGTTCGTCGTCGACCACAAAAACAACTGTGTGCATGGATCAAAGCCTTTCCAGTGCAGTTTCTTGTTCCAACGGCAACCAGATGCCGACAATGGTGCCCTTTCCAACTTCGCTCGTCACATAGATGTCCCCCTCGTGGCTTTCGACGATATTCTGACAAATAGACAAGCCCAATCCGGTCCCATGCTTTTTCCCGGACGTCACGAACGGTTGAAACACATTCGGGAGCAGTTCCGGCGAAATGCCGACACCGTCGTCTTTGACTTGAATCACCAAACCGGGCCTCTCCTCTCTGAACAATTCATGTCCCGTGATCTCGATGGGAGCGCCACCATTCGGTGTGGCATCAATTGCGTTGTCTATAATATTCAACAGCACTTGTCTCAGAAGGTCTCGATCGGCGGTGAATTCGCTGATCATGGGTGAAATACTGATCTTGATCGTGAGGTGCTTATCCTCCAACCGGGACTTCAACAATTTGGACACTTCGCCAGCGAGCCGGTTGAGATCGATTCGTGTGGGCGCAAGTCGTCGTGGCCGTGCATAGTCCACGATCTGATTGACGATTCGATCCAACCGCCGAGTCTCCGATAAGATCACCTCGACCTCTTTACGCTTTGGATCACCGGATTCGAAGTCATCCAGCAATACCTTTGCCGTCGAACCGATGCCCACCAGCGGATTTCTGAGCTCATGAGCGATGCCGGCCGCAACTTGCCCCAACGTCGCCAACTTTTCCGCCCGCCTTAATCGTAATTGCAGATTGTCCAGCGTGGTAATGTCGATATTAAAGCCCACATAGACCACATCGGGGCTCTCTAAATCCATGATCGGCACACGTTGACTTAAGACCGTCCGGATACTGCCGTCATCATGGAGTAACCGGAAAATCAGTTCGCAGGGCCGGCCTGCAGCAACGGCTTCTGAAAATGTTGTGAGCACACGGTCACGATCTTCAGGGTGCACCCGTTGACGGAATGTTTCGGGATCAACATCCGATTCGGGATCCAGTCCCGCCAACTGCTGATTGTACCGATTGCTGAATGTGACTCTTACTCCTTTCGTCATAAAGATACCGAGTGGCGCGTGATCCACGAGACCCCGATATTTCGCCTCGGAAGCCGACAAGTGCGCATTCAACCTCTTGAGGGTCGCTTCGGACTGCTGGACTTCTTCAAGATCTTTGCGGATCTGCAAGCTCATTTTCTTCATCACGGTGGTCAGCACACCGATTTCATCTTTCCGGTCAAGGACCGGAATGGAGGGAATCGCCTGACCGGCCGTCGAACCTACGACCTTAGACAAGGCTGTGACCGGAGTGGCAATGGAACGCGCAATGAGTGCTAACGCGAAGATGACGAGGCAGAGGGTCACCAACCCACCTCCAAGAATAAGAAAGCGTGTCCACGCTCGATCGTAGCTCAATCGCGATAGCTCCAGTTGCTGCATGCGATCTTGCTCCTGATCAAACCATGCCATCCATTTCCGAACCTCAACCATGATTTCCCGACTTCGTCCGTCTCGAACATACTTGATGGCATCGGACCGATTTCCCAGCTGGATGGCTTGGAGCAGTGTTTCTTTTTCCAAAAATGACTTCTCCACCAGGGCGCGAATGTCTTCGAATTGTTCATGTTGCTGGGGGTGTTGGGTTTCTAGTTGCCGGTCCATTTCCAGGACGTTTTTTCGCCCCTCCTGAAACCGTGCCAGATATCGATTGTTCTCAGATATGACATAGCCCAGAAATGCCGTTTCCAAATCAGCGACCGACCGCATGTATTGGGCCGCCGTCTTTTGAAGAAGATAGAGACGTGTCAGGCGTTCTTCATCCTGCATAAAATTCTGGACATCCAGATAGGTCATCACGCTGAAAATCATGAGAGAGATGAAGGGAATGGTTGGAATGAGAAGAAGCTTGGGAAGGATCGGGAGATCATCCAAAAACTTCTGAGGAAAGCGTTCCTGCATAAACACTCCGATGGAATCCAGGCATTGCTACCCACCGTACATGCCGGCACACCCGGGTCAACTGATCAAGGCCTCAAGAACTCAATGTGCTCCGGGGAGGTCACTGCTGGTCAAGGTCTTGCCCACGCACAACATCATGGCCCGTTCGATGATGTTCTGAAGTTCGCGCACATTGCCCGGGAATGAGTAGTGTTGAAGCGTGGCGACGGCTTTGGGATCGATATCGGTCACCTCTTTCCCAAACTCCAACCCATACTTCATCATGAACAGCTTAGCGAGGGGTATGATATCCTCGGTACGGTTCCTGATCGGCGGCACGACGAACTGCATCGCGTTAAGACGAAAGAAGAGATCCTCTCGAAAACGTCCTCCCGACACTTCCTCCTTAAGATCCCGGTAGGAGGACGCGATCACGCGGAAGTCTCCGGAAATATCGTCAATTCCACCCAGACGGCGAAACATTCGATCCTGCACGATTCCCACCAGTTTCCCCTGCATCACGAGATCGAGATCGCCGATCTCATCGAGAAACAGCGTGCCGGTTTCCGCTTGATCCAGCAGGCCGAGCTTTCTCCTTTCGGCCCCGGCGAAGGCGCCCCTCTCATACCCAAAAAGGTCGCGCTCGAACCGCATGGGCGAAAGGGTGGTGCAACTGATCTTCACGAATGGCCCCTTGGCGCGCGCGCTATTGTGGTGGATGGCACGGGCTAAGAATTCCTTCCCTGTTCCGGTTTCCCCCGTCAGGAGTATGGGCACATGTGGACTCTGGGCCACTTCTCGCACCTGAACCAGCAAGGCTCTCATCGCCAGGCTATGCGCGATCAAGTTGCTCAATCGATATTGATCGGCTTCGTGCTCGCTGTTGTAGGACACGCGCCGCTTCAGCAGAATATGTTCAAGGGCCCGGTTGACGACCGGTTCCAAGGTTTCAAGATCGACCGTTTTGATGAGGAAATCGAATGCCCCGAGCTTCATGGCTTCCACCGCATCCTCTACTGTTCCATATGCGGTCAGCAGGATGACGAGGGCATCGCAGCCTTTGGGGCGAAGCGCCTGCAGAACTTCAATTCCGGTCATCCCGGGCATTTTTAGATCAAGCAGAATTAAGTCCGGCACGTCCTCTTCTACTGCAGCAAGCAGTTGTTCACCGGATTGAAACGACCGAACCCGGTGCTGCATACGAGAAAGCAGTTTATCCAGGGCGTTACGAAACGCAGCCTGATCGTCCACCACGAAAATACTCGCTTGCATCATGCGAGATTCCCCTAGTGGCATGCTACTGTATGCGCGGGCACGCTGCAAGACGTTTGACGATGACCACTTGTCTAGATTGAGAATTAATCATAAGGATGTGGGCATGCATTTTCACCGACCTGTGAAATTCCAACCATACGGCCTTGGCTGAGACATCGACACGACTTCACCCCCAATTCGACCACCTAATTGATCGTCGATGTATCCCAACGTATCACACGTGGCTCCCTGTGTGATCATGCTCTTGCCACATCCTTTCATTTGCCGATCTTCACCCATAGGCCATAGCGTCATCAGATTGGCTCACTCGGTATGCCAACCGATGGTCGGAATGTGAAAGAAAATGCTGCGTTCCAAGGATTACGCATTTATGGCCTTCCTTCTCATGTTGGTCCCGGAACTGATACAAATATTCCATCGCCGTATGATCCACCACATGTCCAGCCAAGATGATCATGAAGTTGTCCCTGTGATTAGGAAGAGCCTTGAGCTTCGCATCGAGTTTCATCAGATTCATGCAGCTGAGCGATGAGAGGTAGATCTTGTAGGGGTGTTTCATATTTTGCGCCGCAACGCTCATAATGGTTGTATCTCCGCCTCGGGTGCGCCCGTCTCCAATTCTGATAATGGGATCTCCGAACAGCTCTTTGAATGCAGCCCAGACACGCGCGGAGAAGGATTCGATGGTGCTGGCGTTGGATTGCCGCTCAATCGTCAGCGCCCTGACCACGTCAAAACAAAGGACGAGAATCTTCGTTACTGTTCCAGCGACCACTCCCAACAAGATGTCTGACGTGTAGAGCGTGACCACGACACAGACGGTCGCGATCAGGAGTTGCTCTGCGCCGATCGAAAACACCATGATGAAAATTCTCGGTGCACACAGCCTCCAACCGATGAAGATGAGTAACGCAGCCAGCACGGTGAGTGGGATTCTGTTGATCAGGCTTGTCCCAGACCATACAAAGAAGGCCATGAACAGGGCGTAGTAGAGATTCGCCCATAGAGTACGCCCTCCTGCGATCATGTTCGCCGTGCTCTTGATCCCCCCTGGAATAATCGTCAACCCACCGGCTAAACCAGAAAGGATGTTCGACACGCCCATGGCTCGAAGCGTGGCATTGGGGTCGGATTTTCTGCGAAAAGGGTCGATCTTATCGATTGCAGCGATAGTGGCCAGGGTCTCGGTTCCGTCGATCAAAGTCAGAGTGATAACCGTAGTCAGTAACGTAAGCCATAGCTCCGATCGTTGCCATACTTCCGAGAAATTCGGGAAATGGATGCCTTGTGCAAAAACATCTTGCGGGACATGAACCAAATAGGTTTCGGGGAAGTTCAGCACCCAACCGGCTACGCCTCCTAAAGCAACGACCAAGAGTGACGCAGGAATACTCCGCGCCCATCTTTGACTCTTGACTAGCTTGCTGTCGAGGCCGAATAGGAGGGCCAAGGCGATGCCTCCGACGGCAAAGACCTGGGGATTCATCTCCATGATCTGCGCGGGTAGGAGAAGGATAGCTTCAGGAATTGATTTCGTCGAAGTAGTCAAGTGGCCTAGGAGCGAGGGAATCTGCTTGATGATAATCAGCATCCCGATGGCGGCCAACATACCCTGGAGCACCGAAATGGGGAAATACATGGCAAAACGGCCGGCGTTATAGCTGCTCAGCACTATCTGTACTGCTCCGGTAAGACAGATGGCCACAAGCACCAGAGGATACCCTACTTCGAGATCTCCCTGACCGAGAGCCAGCATACCGGCCAGTAGGGCTGGTGCGAGACCTGCCGCCGGCCCGCTAATGGTGATATAGGCACCACCGAGAAGAGGAAAGACCAATCCTGCAATAATGGCGGAGATGACTCCTGTAATCGGAGCTGCCCCCGACGCCAGTGCAATTCCCAGAGATAGCGGAAGCCCTACCAGCGCAACTTGCAACCCTGCTACGAGGTCGTACCGCCAATGCTTTAACCCAGGTATTCCGTTTTGTGGCTTTTCGTGCAGGGTGACAGCCAAGTGTTCGAGAGACGACACCGCACCCTCACTGAGCTTTTCAGGTAGGCCTGCCCTTCGCCGATCACTCAATCAAATTCGCTTCCAGCTTCCATGACAACAGCATGGCGCTTGTGGACCATAAAGCACATCCGGTGCCTGTGCCGTGGATTGACGCAGTTCACATGGGCGAGGCGCACAGAGCGAATAAATTCAAGAATCACCATTAGTTGTAGTACGTTATGTGCGGAAATGCCGAACACATAGTTATTGTTCCAAGATTAAAGTGAGCGAATTAAAGATGATGGTATAGTGCGATTTCGCTCTCTGAGAAGAAGCTCTATTTTCATGCTATTGAAGTCTTGGAAGGCTGCTCACGCGAGGATTCTATTGAAATTCTAGGTACTGACATGAATCTGAGAAGCGATGGAGAATTGTTGTGGTTTTTGAGAGATCGCACGCTGACTAAGCGATTCTTCAGACCATCGGCCAAGGAAATCCTCGATCCTGCTCCCTTCATTCTCCCGGGACGACATGAGCGGTATGCCACATTCCTCGCTCTGTTAACACGAGAGGAAGGCACGCACTGCCGATGCCTCCTCATCCGAACATATCCGTCTCGTCAAACCGCTTGCTCCCACATTGGCTTCAAGCCTCGGCGCGACGCAGGTTTTGCCTAAACGTGCTGTCTGGAGTCTACTTTCGAGAACATAGCGACCACGGGGCTGACGTAACGGAATACTCCGGTCCCCTCTCACCATGCAGGTAATGTGGCAGCCTCCTCCCTTTGAGGTATTGTGGAATAGCCGGCAATTTGGCGATATGTACCTCGCACAACACAACCGTTCCGCCGACACTATGCCCCAGATTCTTAATTGCAGCGAGTATGCCAATGACGACGAGGTCCAGTACCTCACGACCCTGTTGCTCTATCACCTGGTCGAACGATGCGGAGGACAGTTGCAATTCAGCGTCCAGGACGTCCAACAGATGCGCGAACGCCTCTCCAGCAAGATGGTCCAGATTCACCTGGGCAATGAAGTAAGCCTCCGCATCATTGACCGCCTGCCGGAGTTGCGGTGACCCCCGCCTGTTCAGTTTCGGATTTGAATCTCCACGACTTCCCTCGTATCTGGACAATTGACCGAATTGCCTAGTATTCGTTTGACCATTTGATACGTGTTTGCATAGACTGGCACAGCAAAATGGAGTTCTTTTGCCGCCATGAGTGCAGGACTGTATATCTCGCCCTTCGTCTCCATCTCCGATTCCGAGATCCAACTCCACGCTATGCGGTCACAGGGCGCCGGTGGACAGAACGTCAACAAAGTCGCAACCGCCATTCATTTGCAGTTCGACATCAGAAGGTCGTCGCTGCCGCAGTTGTATAAGGACGCGCTGTTGAAGTTGCGGGATCACCGTATTTCAGCGGACGGCGTAATCACGATCAAGGCCCAGCAATACCGCACTCAGGAACGCAACCGCGAGGATGCCTTGAGTCGTTTGGTTGCGCTGATCCAAGGCGTTGCGACGCCGCGCAGGAAGCGAAAAGCGACCACCCCGACGAAGAGTGCTCACGAGCGACGGATTGAGCAGAAGAAGCGGCAAGGCCGATTGAAAGTGCTACGAAGAGAGCTGGAATGACGGCGAGTTGAAGGGGTTAAGACTGGGGCTTGTAATTCGTGTTGCCTGACTTAGCGAGCAGTTGCTGAAGCACGGCCTTTGCCTCAGGAATGAAGTCAATCCGTTTGAGTTTTTGAGCGATGGCCAACGCGTCTGAGGCCAGGGTCACGGCCTCTTGATGGTGGCCATGCTCACACCGGACTTTGGCGAGAGCAAGCCTCGCATTGACCGCTCTGGGCGCCTGATTGACAACCTGCTGTAACAGTCGCTCGCCCTCTTGCGAGTTGCCGCCAAGAATTCTGGGGAGCTTCACGAGTAAGGTCCCTTTGGCCGAGAGCGCATCGATATGATGAGGAGCGAGTTCAAGGGTCCGATCGAGCTCGTTCATCATGCGGCGGAGTCCGAAAACCGACGTGAGAGACTCTCCATCGACCCGAAGCAGCTCCCCCAAGTTACAGAAGAGCGAGAAATGCGCGTCCGGGTATTTCTCATCGGCCGTAATGGCCTGTTCCCCCAGCGCCTGTCCTCTTTGGAAATGCGCCAGCCTGACTTCGCGTTCTGGGGCCACCCGCCCTTGAGTACACTCCTGCAAGGCCTTACTCGATAGCTCTCCGGCGGTCTCCTGTGCCAGAACCGGAAGGGGAACCAACGAGGCGCCAACCGCGAAGATGCTCACGACGGTTATGGGAAGACGCTTGATCCTCATATGTTTTTGATCAGCAAATCTGGTGCCGCATCTTTAGGGAACTGAACTGCTTGATAACTGAGGGAGAGTTTCGACCTCCCAGCCGAACAGTTTGAATGACCCTGTACAAGATGTCCTGATACTGAATAATCGCGCTCACAAGATTGTCTATTCTCCCGAGTCTATCATGCCCAGTATATTAAACCCTCCATCCACATAGATCACTTCGCCGGTAATGCCTCGCCCCAAAGAACTGACCAAGAACAAGGCGGTGTCGCCTACCTCACCTTGTTCTGTGGGACGCCGGAGCGGTGCCACCACCTTGTGGTGGTCAACCATCTTGGTAATGCCCGAGACACCACGCGCGGCCAGTGTCTTAATTGGCCCGGCGGAGATCGCATTCACTCGAATATTCAGTGGGCCGAGGTCGTGGGCCAGGTAGCGCACGGCCGACTCAAGCGCAGCTTTCGCCACACCCATGACATTGTAATGAGGGACCACGCGCTCGCTGCCCAGATACGTCAGTGTGACGACCGAGCCTCCGGCAGGCATCAACGGCAATGCCGCTCGTGTGACGGCCACAAGTGAATAGGCACTGATGTCGAGCGCCATCGCAAACCCTTGTCGCGTGGTATTCACGAATTCCCCCGCCAATTCTTCACGAGGTGCAAAGGCCAGGGAGTGGACAAGAAAATCGATTTGCCCCACTTCCTTCTGGACCTGTTGCATGAGCGAGGCAATTTCTCCATCATTGCTGACATCGCAGGGAAAGGCTTTCGCGCCAGGCAACGTCGCAGCGAGCTCCTCCACATTTTGTTTCAGTCGTTCATTCTGATAATTGAAAAGGAGTTGAGCCCCCTGGCCGGCGGTTGATTGCGCGATCGCCCACGCGATGCTGTGTTTGTTGGCCACGCCGATGATGAGTCCTTTTTTCCCCGTCAGCAACATTGGTCCTCTTCTCCTTCTTTCAAGCTCAACGACAATTGTCGGCGGTATGAGATGTCGACCAGGTTCCTCATCTCACACACAAATCGCCCCTTCCACCTGAGGAGAGGTCTGAGGTGTAGCGAGGCACACCCTGGAGTCGGGAAGGGAAGATAGCACGATTCGTTCTCGCTGTGAACTGAGATACGTATGGCTTGAATCAACCAATGTAACCTGGGGCAGTTTAGTAGGGAGTAACGCCATACTGCCACAAGAATGAGTAGAAAACGCTAATCCTGCACGATGGCAAGGTTCTAAACCCACTGATTACTGAGCGCAAGGATGGCGTAATCGACATCGGCGGAGCGTGGCACCATGTTTGCTGAGATCTCTCTTAGGTGCCGAGTGGTCGGTACACAACTCATTCAAGGAGGTAACTACTTATGAAGAGCATGTTGATGACAATCATGGCAGTGGCGGTAGCGGTCACCTTCAGCGCACCATCTTTCGCCGGTGAGAAGAAAGACGAAAAGAAGGGTGGCAAGTTTGTTGAGAGCATCTATGCGGCTGAGACCTTCAGCGACAAGAAGGAAGAGAAGAAGGGCGGCAAGGCTGAGACCTTCAGTGACAAGAAGGAAGAGAAGAAGGGGAAGTAAGTTTTTGGTTTGCTGAGGCGAGCTGACTGGGGGTACTCCACTTTACTTGCTGTGGGTGTGCCCCCAAACCATCCTGACGTATCTTCTTCCGTGATTCTGCATACAAGCACCAACAGCGAAGGGGGTACACTCTCTTTCACAGATATGGTTAATTATCGAGTTGTGACATTCCCTATGTAGACCGCTTGTAAACCTACGATCGTCTTTCCATCTCTGATGGTCCCATCCTGGATCATATGAATCGCCTGATCCAGCGGCATTTCGACGACATCCAACACCTCATCTCGATCCAATTGTTGCCGTCCTTTTGTAAGACCGGTGGCCTTGTAGACGTGAATGACTTCATCCGCAAATCCCGGCGCGGTGAAGATACTGGAAAGCAGCTCAAACGACGACGCTCGATAGCCGACTTCTTCTTCTAACTCTCGTGAAGCACAATTCAGTGGATCTTCTCCGGGAGAAAGTTTTCCGGCTGGAATCTCGTATATGAATCCTCCTGCAGCGTGCCGGAACTGTCGAATCAAGACCACTGTCCCATCGTCTTTTACCGGAACCACCGCGGCAGCCCCCGGATGGCGAATGGTTTCGAGATCCACCGTCACCCCGTTCGGTAACTGTACGGTATCGACGTTCAACGTAACGACCTTTCCAGTATAGATGTTACGGACCATTCGATAGTCTCCTCAGTTGCTAACCATCGCTTTTCGTCAGGTGGGTATCCGCTGACGTGACGTCCCTCAATTACTTTGAAGGACGTCGATAGAACGGCAGTTTCACGATCTTCGCAGGAACCATTTTCCCTCTGATGTCGATCATGACGTCCGTCCCGAGTTTCATGTATACCGGAGACACATAGCCCAAACCGATTCCCTTCTGAAGAAGAGGGGAAAGATTGCCGCTGGTAACCTCTCCGATCGGTGAATGCGGCGGTGATGAAGAGAGAATCTTGAAGCCGTGCCGGGGAACGCCCTTTTCTAACAATTCAAAACCAACGAATCGGCGGGATACGCCTGTTTGCTTCTGTGCAATCAACACATCCTTACCCAGGAACTCCCCCTTCTCAAAACTCACAGCCCATTCCGCCCCGGCCTCAATCGGCGTCGTTCCTTCATCGATATCATTGCCATAGAGCAGATATCCCATTTCGAGGCGGAGGAGATCCCGCGCACCGAGCCCGGCCGGTTTCAAACCAAACGACTTGCCGGTGTCCAGCAACTTCTCCCAGACGGTGGAGGCTTGTCCGTACACATAGAACTCGTAGCCAAACTCGCCTGTATAGCCCGTTCTGGCCACAAGGCACTCCACCTCGCCGATCCGAAGGGTGATTGATTCTCTCAGTTTGAGGTGATCCAGCTCGATCAACCCGAGCGCGGCCACGATCGATCGCGCCGCAGCTCCCTGCAAGGCGATTTGAGCGATCTCCGCCGAACGGTCGGAGACGTGGCAGTCGGGGAACGCCTGACTATATTCACGAAGCCAGGAGAGAACCTTGTCTCGGTTTGACGCGTTGACACAGAGAAGAAATTCTCCCGCCCGAGCCAGCCGATAGACGAAAATATCGTCCTTGATGCCGCCCTGCCCGTTGCACACCATCGAATACTGCGCGTGCATGGGCTTCAGCGCAGCAAGATCATTCGTCGTCATTCGCTGAAGAAAAGGCTCTGCCCCGGAACCGCTGACCACAATTCGGCCCATATGGCTGACATCGAAGAGGCCGGCTGTGCAGCGGACGGTTTGATACTCATCCACCACGCCGGTGTATTGAATGGGCATTTCCCATCCTGCGAAGTCGACCAGCTTAGCCCCGGCAGCGCGATGCTGCAGGATGAGGGGTGTCTGTTGCACGGTAATGTCACCGCACTCCGAGCAATTCGACGTCAAAAATCAGCGTAGCATTTGGTGGGATTACTCCACCCGCACCACGCGGTCCGTATCCTAGTTCAGATGGAATGGTCAACTTGCGTTTTCCACCCACTTTCATTCCTTGCACCCCTTCGTCCCAGCCCTTAATGACTCGTCCGGCCCCTAAGGGAAACGAGAAGGGCTCCCCACGATCGACCGAACTATCGAATTTTTTGCCGTTCTCCAACCAGCCAGTGTAGTGCACGTTCACGTTCTTCCCGGCGACGGCCACATCGCCGGTGCCGACCACCTGATCGACATATTTGAGCCCGGACGGCGTGCTGATTTCCTTCGCGTTCTCACCTGCTGCCATAATGTCTCCCCCTCCCAGCGTCGATAGTAAAACCGACAGTGTAAAGATAGATATTCTGCTCAGACGTTTCATACCTTTCTCCTTCTTGTGTTCTATGGCACGGAAAAGATCGCCAGGTCAACTGTGACGTGACGACGAGTGCCGCTCTGCGAAAAGCGCCATGCTGGCGGTGTAACCATGCAGGAAGTTTCGGTGACCGACGGGTCCAATCTCGCCTTGCGCAAAGAACCCCGCAACGGGAATTCGCCCCAGCTGCTTTGTCAGTGCAGCGGCATCATGGTTCGGTCGTCCAAAGAGTCCCCGACCACGACCGCAACAGCTGAACATGAGCGCTCCCAGTGGGGGATGCCGACGACCGGCTCGGTCGGCCGCCAAGAGAAAGTTCAAATCTTCGCTGGCTGATTCCGCGTCACGGAGATGGAACTGCACTGTTTGCCCTTCTTGCACCACATCTCCGATCGCGACGGCGCCCGTGGTTTGATCGGCCCCGAGCAGATTGCGAATGAGAAAATCTCCACGCTCAAATCGGTTCCGCTGTTCATCGATGACAATGCCGAGATGAAGCGCCCGATGCGCGCGGCGTCGGTCTTCTTCCGTCAGCGATTCGAAGACGGCCTGCAACCGTTCCAGTGCAGGCGCTCCCCCGAGTTCGTGAATCATATTGTGTTCGGCCTTGGTGACGACGAACCGGTCGCCGATCAGGCGACATCCTTGGGAGATGATAGGCCGAATATCCACAGCCCCCGAAAGGCGGATCCCCACCAGGCCGCCCTCAAAGACTTGATCATTGAGGACCAACCGATTCATGCCGGCCTCTTGCCCACCTCCGGCCAACCCGCCAATGGCCTTGGCTCCCGGATATCGGTCGTCCACCAGCCCAAGGATTTCTTGAACCGGAGCGGTGAAGGGATCTGCCAGCAGGAGGAAAGAAGCATCCTCTGATACTGGCTGAGGCCATCCGGTGAGTTGAAACCGATCTTGTGTCTGTGAAAACGATGTTCGCAACGGGTGCATGTCGACGTCAGGGAGCGTGGCTGCCCACACGGTGATTGCCGGGGTGGTTTCCAACTCTTCTACACCGGAAATGACGCCCTCTCCACTGCATCCGATCAGCCATTTTGGCCGAAGGGTTCGCGTGAGCACGCTCGCCAAGAGCTCAGCGTGTTCGGCATGATGTGCCGAGAAGAAAAGGCAGGCAAGATCGATCGCCGTACCGCTCAGCTGTGCGCAAATACCATCGGCCACCTCACGGGCGGCGGCTTCCGTCTCTGACTGTTTCGACAGAGCTACAGCGAACTGCACGGTCGTGCCTCGTTGCAAGGAAAAACGATGAACCGCACGAAGAGGGGGCGACGAACGATTCTGAGGCGTTACGATTCAGACTCCCGGATCCATCCGCTGGGATCGGGTCTGCGCCAGCTTCTTATAGTACCGCCACAGGTACGAATGGTAGTCGTCGACTTGAGCCAAGAGGTAGTGCAGTTCCGTCGGGTCCTCGGTTTCAAGCGCATGGAGCATTCTCGTTTTCAGGAATTCGCCAAATGCCTCGGTTTTTTGCACTGCCGTCAGCAGCTGCAGCCCGCCCCCGATCTGGTATTGGTTCATACCATCCCTCCCGGTTAACGTGCCGCAGGATAACGAGGGAACAGCCACATTTGCAAGCTTTGCAACAGGTGTTCAGGAGTCCTTGCGATCAGTTTGGTCGCGAACTCGACAGCAGGGCCTTCAGGCGATCGAGGTCGATCGCATCGGCCCGATGACCGTCTCGCCCGACCACCGTCGTGGCCGTCGTCAGGTTTGGTCGATCTGGACCATAGTGGCTGCTAAAAACGCAGAATGTCAACAAACACGCGCTTTCTGCTTCATCGCACATCTTTTATTGTCGATTAGGAATTCTCGCTTTCGTTCCGGAACCACCTTTCATATGTGAATGCGATCGGAAACGGAGCTTGAACTCCTCCATCATACAGTCTGATGCGGCGTGTGAACTTGCTCACAATTTCTGTCATGTTGCTGGATATTCCATGGAGGTGAGACCTTCATCGCCTCCACCCCTGACGTTGGATACTCAGTCGGCTTGGACGCGGAAGCAGAGGATTGAGACGATGCGAAGTTCACCTGGGGCAAGCGGTTCAACGAGGTGTGGAACGAGACCACCGAACATTACCATCGTTCTTCCAGCTGGGAGACGGAAGCTCACGGCTCCAGCGGCGGGCGTGGCGCGAATGCGGGAGAGGGGTTCATGCTGGCGTGCGGGGTAAAAACGCGTGAGGCCACCGGTGCTTCCATCGCGGTGGCGATCGAGAAGGCAGGTAACAACAGAGATATCGCACGTCTCAATATCGCGATGGAGCGCGAGGTGATCACCGGGTCGAACATAGTACGTGTAGGTGCCGCTTTCGCCGGTTGGGCATACGTGGGCATTGCAGATTTCGGCGAGGAAATCCATCGTCTCAGGGTTTCGATAGAACGCCGCCTGCTCTTTTCCACCGCCCGCGCTGAGGAAACGGCGTGCAGGGTTTCCGCCTCGTACCTCCTCGTCATCGGACGTGGCAACAACACTGACGACAGCGTCGGGGAGGCAATGGCGGGATTCTGCCAGGAGGTGCGCACACACATTGGTACCCGGAAAGGAATCAAATATAGCGCACCCTCCATTTCTCATCAGCGCGGAATCTCGCATATCGCTGGACAGAGACCGTAGATTGGCAGTGGCAGTATGTATGCCGTGCATGGACAATCACATAAAGTTCGAAGCGGTGCCCGGTCCGAAGTCTGGCGGAGGCGTGAACGTGATCGCGGAAATTTGTGCCCGAAGCGTGGACGGAATTTTCACCTCCGCTAGCTCGTACCCACCCTCTGCGAACTGCACCCCACTACCGGCTTCCTGAAGTTTTACGTGAAAGTGCGACTCGAAAAGCCGTGCGGTAGCGGTGATCGACATGCTGTTGCCGACGCATCTGCCGATCTCAAAACCCATACTTTGCAACTCTGCAGAGACTCGAAGGATTGTTTCGGCAGAGGGCTCCCAATCTCGAATATTCTCTGATGTAATACGCGTTTCCGGTCCTGGTCGCGCACCGCTAGCAGCAACGAGGACGACTTGAGCAGAGATGACTGTCTCAGAATTCATTGGATATTGAAAACGCGTTTCATCACACAGAATTTGCCTGTCATATAGTGACCCATGGGCCGGCTTGCATGAAATCCGGTCGATTGGCACGCGAGATTTCGGGGACACGCACGGCGAGGCTCAACCAGGATCGCCCGTCGGTGAGCATGAGCTTGTTTGCCGCGAGCGATTCGAGAAATGCACGCACGCTTTCCTCCGTAATCTCAGCGCTGGACGACTGTTCACGCAGATGCCGAACGATTGCCGTTAACGGACGGAACCCATCACAAAATTCATACGCCGCTGCCTCGCTGCCAGACAGAGTGATCTCATGTATCGTCGCACAGGCCCTGGTATCGTACAGTAGCAGCGAACCATCAGGCCGTTGCATCGAGCAAAGCAGCCCCCTTTCTTCCGTTTGACGCCACGTCTCGACGAAACGGATCACATCGTCCGCATACCCGTAGGGCACCTCGCCTAGTCGGTAGTCAAAATCGAAATGATACGCGATGCGCATCAGGCTCTCGTGCGGGAACGGATATAAAAATGTGTATGGTTTCATTGGCCGGACATTGATCAGACCGAATTCCTCCGCCCTCTCAAAATATGGGCTGAAGCGATCCATCCGAATCGGTCCGCAGGCTGTGGGCGGGGTAAGGAATGCGATGGAGGGAAGCATCGCCAGCATCTCCTCATAATCCTCGCGCGTCTCACCGGGAAATCCGTAGAGGATGTTCCAATCCACACCGATGCCGTACTCGCGACACCACTTGAGTAACTGTATATTGCGCAATCCGCAAGTGCCCTTTCGCATCAGCTGGAGTACATGATTGCTCAAACTTTCAATGCCTGGCTGGATGCGCGTCACCCCAGCCGCCCGTAGCGTCGCGACTTGCTCGTGTGTCAGATTCGCTTTCACCTCATAGAAAATCTCCCATGGTCTTCCATCGGCCGCTAGCGCCGGTAGGAGATCAGAAAAATAGCGCATGTCTAGAATATTGTCGACCACTTCGATGCGATCTGTCTGCCACCGGTCCGATAGTTGCCGCATCTCCTCTAACGCCCTTGCGCCGCTTTTGCTGCGATACGTCATCGACGCCCCGTTCAGTCCGCAAAAAGTGCAGTGCGACTTGTCACCCCACCAACAGCCGCGCGAAGTCTCGATCAGTACCGTCGGTACCGTCCCAAGTGAAGCGCTGCTCTCCGACCATTCGCGGAAATAATCTGAAAAATCCGGCATAGGCAGCGCATCCATATCTCGTACCGGTTGCGGTCGTCCAGTGAACCGCGTGCGCCCACCCTCACGATAGACAACTCCCTGAGGCAAGGCTACGCCATTTACAGTACCAGCCAAGAGCAACGCAGCAAGCGCGGGGAAACTTTCATCCGCTTCACCAGAGCACACGTAATCGACAAAGCTGAACTGTCGGTGCAGCTCTTCACCCATCTCGCCTTCCCAGTTTGCCCCGCCAAACACGGTGGCTATGTGTGGATACGCCAACTTAATGCGCTTCGCCAGCGCGAGCGAGGAGAGGTTTTGCTCAAACGTCGAGGTAAAACCGACGACTGAGTATTGCTTCCAGGGAATGCCTTCCATACAATGATCGAGGAATTTCCCTGCCATCGTCCGCACTGCTTGCACCCTGGCAATGTCGTCAACCCGTAGGCGCCACGTCTCTTGTAGCACTGTGGCAATGTATTCTTCGTCTGCCGCAGGGCGTTGACCATAGAGTGTCTCTGCAAAACACCAATCACCGGCAAATGCTATATAGGGCAGCGAGGAGGATATCCATTGGTATATATCCACACCGAGGAAGTCCACGAACGCAAATGAGGGATAGCGCACATCGCACGCGATACCGTCGCGTGTGAGCCGTGCCTTGAGTAGGCTCAACCCGAGAGCCGGACGCTCCATCGCCCCGAAAGGCATACTGAGAAGAAGTATCTTTTTCATTCTTTCGTTTCCAATTTCCATCCTCGCGTAACGTCGCCGTCCCCAATGGGGACGGCGACCGGATGATACCGAGCTATATGCCCGGCTCGAATTCAGACTTAGCGATCAAGTCCTGCAACGAAGCGACATCTTCCTCCGACAAAGTCGCCGAGCCTTGCTCTGGCGTAACTTCCTCAGCGGTTTCCGTTATAGCGAGTGGGGGAGGGAGGACAACAGGCGCAATGGGCTTGATCGGGGTGATGGGCTGGATGGGTTTAATTGGTTGTATCGGCACGATTGGTTGCACTGGTTTGATGGGACCGACCGGTGTGATGGGTTGCACAGAGATGGGCTTGATTGGCACGATTGGCCCGAGGCATTGGATCTTCGCCGAAAGGACTGCCTTGTGTGCATCGACGAGTCCGTTGCCTGTCGAGGCATCTGGGCCTACGATGGAAGCTACACCCCCAGGTGTCAGTGCCGTAGCATTACAATTGCCAGTCGTTACGTCTCGCGCGGTTTTCATCATAATTGTCTTAATCTGCTGCGGCGTCAGCTTCTTACAGGCCTGTTTCATGAGCGCGGCCACACCGGCTAGCTGCGGCGCGGCAGCGGAGGTGCCGCTGAATACAGCCCACCCGTCATTGTTCGCTGTCTCGTCTCCGTTTGGGAATACGCCACCGGCCTTGAGCATGTCGATATCATCTCCGGGTTCGAGCGGAAGCATCAGGTAGTTCGCGCCGGGCTTCATGCCTACTAGGCCCGACAAGTCTGGCACGCGCCGGTTTGAATAGATGACGCTGTTAAAACCACTCGCGTAGTTCGACGCTCTCAGGCTTTCATCGATATCCATGAAGACACCGCCAGCGGAGATCACGTCCGGGTGTTGGCCAGGGAAGCCTACATGGCCATTGCCGGCCGAAAAAACGACGGTGATTCCCGCGCGACCGCTGCCGCTATGGCTGCCGCGAGCGCTTGGTTCGCGGCGCTCAGCATAGCGCTAGTGCCTGTATCACTACCCCAACTACAGGTGATGATGTGGGGACTCAGCCCCACCGCCACGTTGAACGCGCCCAGTGAGTTGACGAAGTTTATCTTGACAGGAAGAAGCTCGATGTCTGGCGCGCATGCAAAAATGTTTGCCGATTCGCCAGTACCGTGCCCGCTTTCATCATGAAGTGGGTTTGCTGCACCAGGCCCGAGCACCACGGGCGCCGCCCTGTAGCCGCGATTGACAAAGAATGGATGCTTGAACCATCCACTGTCCACCATGGCGACCTTGATTCCCTTGCCCGTGATGCCCGACCGATGCGCCTTGTCCGCGTTGCAGCCAAGCGAGACGCCAGCCGGCACGTCGAGGTGCCAATAGGCTTTGTGGGGTGGGAACATCGACGTCGCCATCGGGTACATCGGCTCCTCAATGGCTACGCCCTCGATCAGATCGCCCATGGTGCTTCCTGCCGTCGCGATGAGGCCTGACATCTCCGTTTCCGGACAGTCGATAAACGTCCCCGTGTCACGCACCCCACCGGGTTTAATGACGGGCCGTTCTTCAGCGATCAGTTTGGTATTAAATGCACGTTCGTACGTGGCTTGCGAGCCAGCGATGTTGATAGTCATCGCTGAAACCTGGAGTACTTGGAATCCTGCATCCCGCAGTCGATTGACAGCACGGACTATGACTTCTTGCTCTGACGCAAAGTTAGCCACAGTATCAGCCTTGATCCGATTCCCTCCCTCAAACATCGATACACCACCCACCGAGAGTGGCGATGCGTTGGCATAAATGAGCTTTGGGATAACAGAGTGGGTTTTCCTTTTGACTAGAACGGTTGCCCCTTTTGCTTTTTTGGTCCGCATAAGTACCCTCCTCGGTTTCATTTACTTACCGTGCCACCGAGCACGAATTCTTCAATTACTTGATCTAAAGACTTCAGCAATTCCTGTACCGCACTCTTTGGCTTGGGAGACTCCTAACGATTGTGAATGTCGGCCACCGCTGGCTACGAGCTCATCACCTGAATCAGTAGTGTCCCAATGTTTGTGTTGCCATGGAATAAAAGACGTTAATTGACTTGCTGTTCGAAGTTTCCCAACCTGGTGCCGACCTCAATCGCATAACGAAATACGTACTCCGTTAAATCAGTCAGTTTCGAGAGGCAAATTGCTATTCTCCTCAACGTTGGGACAGCACTGCGTCTGAATCTAAAATGATTCTCACATGAATTGTTTTTGATACTGGGTCCGATCAAAACCATGTGCAGCATTTGAAAGATGAATTTTGCATGGGAGGCATCTCCACATAGGTGTCTACTGAAGAAGGGGATGGGCCTCAAACCGGAGGCGGATTGTCAGAAGGGGAATTTTTTGGCGAGACGCGACCTAACTAAGTCCGTGGGAACAGTTGGATTGGCCCGACGACGCAACCTCGGCCTTGGCAATCTCCAGTGGCACACAACTTCCAAGCCGATGTAGTCCTGTCTCGACCTCGAAGGCAAGCGGCTCAGTGGCGGGAATTGACCAGGAGTTTCTTGAGGCGATCGAGGTCGATCGCATCGGCCCGATGACCGTCTCGCCCGACCACCGTCGTGGCCGTCGTCAGAGCATTCAAAATCGCTTCCTCCGTCGTTTCTACCGTTGCAGCAATCAGGGGATTGAGGTGTGTATCCGCTAGTTGTGTGAGTGTAAAGACCGGCTCTTTTGGATAGTGGGGGATCACGTTCGCGGTGGAAAATGCCAGGATAAAATCACCGCTCCCGTGGCGAACGGTCGAGCCGGTTCGCGCAAGACCGAGCGCAGCGCGTTTCGCAAGGCGCGTGAGTTGTCTACCGTCCAGCGGCGCATCAGTGGCGATCACAATAATGATAGACCCTTCGCTTTGACCGGGTGAACGTGCTTCGGAGAGCTGCGGCGGCTGTTCATAGAGCTTTCCGACCGGCACGTTGGCGACTATCAATTCCGGTTTCCGGCCGTGGTTCGCATTCACGAGGACCCCGAGCGTATAGCCTCCTTCTTTGTCGGATAATTTTCTCGACGCTGTGCCGATACCGCCTTTGAACCCGTACGACACCATACCGGTGCCGGCGCCGACGGTACCTTCTTTGACCGGACCGCTACTGGAGCTGTCCAACGCAGCGATCACATCCTGTTCCGAGACATGGCGCCCCTGGATGTCGTTGAGTCGGCCGTCGTCGCATTCCGCCACGACCGGCGTCAGCGTATCATCGGTAATGCCGACCTCAGGATACCGGCGAATCATCCAGCTCACGACTCCGTTGGCCACCCGAGGTACGTTTAACGTGTTCGTCAGGGCGATCGGATACTCGAGAAATCCAGACTCCGCCACCCAGGAGAGGCCGGTCATTTCACCGGTTCCATTGAGCACGAAGGCTCCGGCCGCAACTTTTTTGTACCAGACATCTTCGCGCGGAATGATGACGGTCACGCCGGTCCTTACCGGTCCGGCTCCAGGTTTTAATGGCCCTTCGCCTCGTGTCAACGTCGTATGGCCGACTTTTACGCCCTCCACGTCGGTAATCGCATTGAACGGGCCGGGCTGATATTGGCCGACCACGATCCCCAAATCGCGCGCACGTTGCCGCTGCCGGTCCGGCTCGGCTGCGGCGGTGAAAAGGCACCCCGACAGCAGAGCAGTCACACAGGACAGAATCAGCAACCGGGCCGGTCGTTCGCCGACGGCCCCCATCGCCAATAGAGCACTAGATTTCATGCGCACTGCCTTGATGGGGAATCCGCACATCGACCTTTGAATGCTCCGCTTGAATCGCGGCGCCCAACGAGAGGGCCTGCTTTTCTTCTCCATGCACAATGAAGATCGCGCTGGGGCGCGGATCAATGGCTCGGACGTAAGCCAGCAGATCGTTGCGGTCGGCATGGGCCGACAAGCCGTTGAACTTGACGATCTGCGCCCGCCTTGGCGTCGGCACCCCGAAAATCGGAACGACGTCCCAGCCCTCGACGAGTTTCCGACCCAGGGTGTGTTCTGCTTGAAAGCCCACGAACACAATCACATTGGCCTCGTCCTGAATCGCATGTTTGAGATGGTGAATGATGCGCCCGCCTTCACACATCCCCGACGATGAGATAATGACGCAGGGACCACGCATCGTATTGAGCCGTTTGCTGTCTTCAGCCGAGGAGACAAAACGAATGTAGCGGGATGCGAAGACATCACCACCGGCGGAGAACGTTTTAAAGGTCTCCTCGTCATAATAGTCAGGGTAACGCTTGAAGACCTCTGTGGTCTTATACGCCAGCGGTGAGTCGATATAGATCGGAACGGGGTCCACGCGACCTTCGCCGACGAGTTCTTTGATGCGCATGACGAGTTCCTGTGTGCGCCCGACCGCGAAAGCGGGCACGATAATCTTGCTCTTGTGCGTCCGGGCATGCTCGAGGAGATCCTGCGCCTTCTTCTTCGTCTCTTCACCGACCTGTTCGTGCAGCCGGTCACCATAGGTGGATTCGAGAATCAGGATATCGCAGGGAGGCGGAGGCTCGGGATCGCGCAGGATCGGCATATGGGACCTGCCCAGATCTCCACTGAACAAGACCGTGGTGGTATTACCTCGCGCCGTATACTTGATCCGGACGGCGGCAGATCCCAGAATATGGCCTGCGTCATGAAATGAAGCTGTGAGGCGTGGCGCGATCTTGAGGTGATCTCCGTATCGTACGCCCTCAAACCTTCTGACAATCTTCCGGACGTCCTCCCCATCGTACAACGGGCGAACACAGGTGGTCCCGCGCCTTCGCTCCTGTTTGTTGACATACCGGCAATCGTTTTCTTGAACACGAGCCGAATCTTCGAGCATGAGATTGGCCAGATCGGCCGATGCCCTGGTGAGGTAGACCTTCCCAGAAAAGCCCTGTCGAGGAAGAACCGGCAAGGCTCCTGAGTGGTCGATATGCGCATGCGAGAGCAAGACGGCTCCGACAGACTTCGGCTCAAAACCCAGGTCGCGGTTGCGCCGGACCGCGTCGTCGCGGCGTCCCTGAAAGAGCCCGCAATCCAATAAAAGCCGAAAGCCCGGTATCTCCAATAGATGTCGGCTCCCAGTGACCGAACGAGCTGCACCGTGGAATGAGAGCTTCATATGGTGGGTACTCCGCTGTGTCGCGCGATCAGGTCCCAGGCTTCCTGAGCCGTCTCGGCATAATGAAAGAGGCGAAGATCTGTTTGGGAGATCAGTCCATTGTCAACGAGCCATTGCCAGTTGATCAGACGTTCCCAAAAGTGTCGCCCGACCAGTACAACCAGGACACTCTCCGTTTTGCCGGTCTGCAATAACGTGAGGGTTTCGAATAATTCATCAAGAGTACCGAATCCTCCGGGGAATGCGACGAGTGCCTTGGCACGGATGAGGAAATGCATCTTTCTGATGGCGAAATAGCGAAATTGAAAACTGAGCCTTGGCGTGACGTAGGGGTTCGGGTGCTGTTCGTGCGGAAGGGTAATGTTGAAGCCGACGGATTTGGCGTTCACATCCGCCGCCCCACGGTTGGCGGCTTCCATAATGCCGGGGCCTGCGCCGGTCACGATGACGTAGTCGCAACGGCCATCGATCTGGCAGGTCGACGATACCACCCGACCGAACTCTCTGGCGACGTCATAATACTTCGCGAGTTCGAGCTGTCTTTTAGCGATCGCTACTTGCTGTTGCAACACAGGATCGCCAGGAACACGAGCCGCTTCCTCTTCGGCCACCTGCAGCGCCTGCCTTGCAGCAGCTGGCTCCAGGAGCCTTGCGCTGCCGAGGACGACGATGGTGGACCTGATGCCTTCTTCCCGTTGAATCAGTTCGGGTTTAAGCAGCTCAAGCCCGATTCGGACAGAACGCAGTTCATCTCGTTGAAGAAACTCAGTGTCCTTATCGGCCGGGATGTAAGAAGAGGACAGCTCGTCACTGTTGTGGGAGTGCGGATGATCCGAAGTATTCCGGCTCATGGCGCGACATTATAGCGGGGCGGCCGGAAGGCGGCAATTCGCTAAGGCAAGCATAGGGTTCAGTCTCTGAATGGCCAAGCCACGAACTCCGACGAGCGTGAATGAAAGGCAAAGGCATGATCACGAACGAGCCAGTGGTTGTCATAAGTTACTTGGAAGACATCCCTGCCTATTCCGCCACCTCCCAAATCGAGGTCCGGGGCAAAGAACGGTATGATAAAACGAAACCCCCACCCGTAATTCGCTTTGAAATACTTACCATCCGTAAAATAGTACCGGGTCACGATTTTATCTTGAGAAGGGAGTATCTCGTTTGGTGCACCTAGTCTTTCAACGACCGTCGAAATATCAGTCTTGCCAGGTATTATAAAGATCACATCTTCGGTAGAAATAGTCTGATTAAGCGTCATTCGTCGCCATGTCACCGGACCTTGAGCGCATCCTAATGACGTAAGCGCTAGTCCTAGGATCAGACAAATAGACAGATTTCTCAGCGTCATGAAACGATTGGGAATTAGTGGAAGGGCCAGTCGAAGGGCCAGAATTGAAACTCTAGGGGGCCTTTTCGTTTTCCAGATACAACTTCTTCTACTAATCCCGTTCCATTGAAGATGACAAAGGTGTCATCGCTTTTGATGTTGGTACGCGAGAAGATGAGCACAGACCCCGATTTTACGTCGTAGTGGTAGTAATGAAATATTTCTCGACCATTTGCTTGAACAATACGGTCTGGGGCACCCAGAACAGCGGCCACATCTGCTCTGGTGCTAACGCCTTTTTGAATCGATGTGATATCACCTTGACCAAGCTCCTCCCCATAGTTTCCACGGATAAAGGCGCAGCCTTGATACAGAAAAGCGAGAAGCAAGAGACCAAAAACGCAGCGACTGACTTTCATGGCAACTCCTTGTTCATTTCTGTAACGGACGGATGCCCAAGGACAAAATCCTGTTCATAGACGGCATAGACGGATGGCAACAATCCAACCCGCTGGTAAACAGATTGAGCCCTGTAATTCTGCCGTTCGACGTACAATCGGATCCCGCAGACTCGCGGATCGCTTTTGGCTTTGGTGACGATATGATCGTGCAGGGCTCGAAATACTCCCAGCCCGCGCCGGTCCGGTGCAACATAGACACTCTGAATCCACCAAAAGAGCCCGTTGCGCCAGTCACTCCACTCATACGTGATCATCAATTGACCGACAGGCTTGCGGCCGCTTACTTCCGGGAGCTCAGCCACGAGATAAAACCCATACTCCGGGCTCTCCAGGACGGCAAGAGTCCCCGAGCGAAGTGTGGAAAGATCGAGCAGGCGATGCTCTGTTTCAAGTGCCATCGCGCTATTGAACTGGACGATGGTCTCTGCATCGTCCAAGCAGGCCGGCCTAATGTGGATTTTGTCAGAAGTCATTAGATCAGGAGGAGATCGATTGGGATGTGCTAAGCCAGCCGTTTTTCGGCTTATAGAAACCTGCTGAGAACTCCATTTTCATGGCGTCCTCAGGAAGAAGATTGATCGGGACGAGCGCCTGTTCCGGAATGAAAGCCAGAAATCCGGTAAAGGGATGGATTGCAGTTGGAACGAACACCATGAAAAGAGTGTCCGAAGGCGCGACCTGGATGGATGGGGGGGCCGCGCCCATCACAAACCCTAGTGCCCAGCATCCATCGCGAGGAAAGGGAAACGCAACGACCTTGCTGCGTCCAAACCGAGATCGGAAGTTTAAAACATCGGTCATGCCCTTTAATGTTAGGTAGATGCTCTGCACGAGTGGGATCTGTTCAAGGCGCTGCTCTAAGCGTGCCAATAAATTATGACCGATCACATGATCAGCAATGAGCCCGGCAATAATGAGTAGAAGTACCAAGAGGAGCACGCCCAGTCCGGGGAGTGGATTCAACATGTATCGACCGACCAAGCCATCGAGTGTCGTAAAGAGGGCTGACAGAATCAAGAAGGTAGCCCAGGCAGGGAGCAAGACAATGAGTCCAGTCACGCAGGTTCGCCAGAAGGCTTTGATCATGATGGAGCACCTTTGCGGAAATTTGTTTCAGTGTAGCAGAAATAGTCATTCAAGAGGAGTTCTTCGGAACAGCTTGCGCTCGCTACTCCTATCGACTATTCTAGCGCCTTCCTAGAGACAGGAAGGTTGAAGACTCATGAGTATTGATTCGGATCTCCTTGCTATTCTCTGTTGCCCTGAGACCAAGCAGCCGGTGAGTGTCGCCGATGCTTCCCTTATTGAAAAGATCAATGCGGCCCTTGCGCGTGGAGAATTGAAAAATAAGGGGAACAGGCCGGTGACTGGGCAAATCGACGGAGGTCTTCTTCGTGCGGATCAGAAAATTCTTTACCCTATACGAGAGAACATCCCGGTGATGCTTATCGAGGAGGGTATTCCGCTTGAACAAATCCAGTGATCTAGACAAGTTCTTGCTTCTGTCTTCCTAATCTTCATACTCAGAATACCGCCGGTATGAGACTCTCGGTTTTTAGTCTCCTGGTTTCGCTTCTGTTGATGGTGACAGAGTGTAACCGGCACGGGCTGTAGATGGTCGAGCCACTGTTGTGTATCTCGCAGACCCCCAACCGAAACCTGGGATGGATAAGACTTTCTGGTCTAAGGGCTGACGATTTGAACGGTCTTCACGGCCGCTTCCGTTTTAGATCCAGTGGATGTGCCGCAGTGAATGCAGAGATACTCATAAAGATTGCCTGTGGGGAGCACGAGGAGTAAGCGTTCTCTGGTGGGTGTAGCCATTCGGCAACGTGGGCAGAAGAGCAGAGAAGCATTCAGAGAGCCGAATTGTCCTTGAGCCTCTTCGGGGGTTCTTCGAGGGCGAGTTCTAGGTTCCTGGCGAGCGCCGGGGATCCAGGGGGTTCCTGGTTTTCGTGGAGGTTGAAGCATATGTCAATATTATTGATGAACTGTCGGTAGGGTCAAGTAGTAATCTCATGGAGGGACGGGTCCGGATAACTCTGCGAAAACATGTGACGTAGTGACAAAAATCATGGGTATTCAAGAGAGTGAGACGGGGCCTTGCCTCTGCATCTCTTGTGTGAGACAGAGGAGCCCCGCTTAAAACATACCCATTAGACGGTCGTCTTGGCAGACTCGATCTCGGTTGCGGTAATCAGGCTGGAGAGATAGTCGGCAACGAAATTGAGAGCTTCCTCGCGTCCGTCTGCTCGGCGGCCTTTTTCTCGGCGTTGGACGGACAGTTCGTGTTCCAAATCCGATTTCACTTCACTCAATATGCGCTGGAGCGAGGATGGCGTGAGGTTCGCGTCCATCTCTTCAAGCTCCTGACAACGATCGAGTACCCAGTTTAGCCCTTCAATTCGCCCGGCGTACTGTTCCTGTTCGGCCGTATCGATCCGCGCCATCGCGGTGGCGAAGGTTTGTGCTTCATAAATCAAATTGTAGAAACTGGTGACGGCCCGTTGCAGCGATGGATTCATGATACTCCTTCTCCTATGGATGAAGCGCAATTATACATGAGATTGCCGTGCCGACAAGGAGTATTTTTATTGCTATGTGAAGAGGAGGGAATGAAACTCGTTCATGAATCCATAGTAGAGGGAGGCGAAGTCCTTTAGACAGTCGGGACTGGTTTCCTTTAATCGTTTGAAAAAGAAGACCTGAGTGCGGGGGTCGAGTTGTTCGAGCAATTGGCTCAGTTGAGCCATGGAATAGCTGCCGGCAGGGACACTCAGGATATAGTGGACAAGTCGCTCTACAAATTGCTGGGCGACATATTCGCTGTTGAGGTAGCCATCTGGGAGTTTGCCGGCCGCGAGGTACTCATCAAATGGAATGGCCTGCGCAGCAAAGGGGACTGATTGCTGCTGATCGGATATCACGCTGATGGTGCTCCTCGTATTTGGGCTAAGATACGACCTTCCAAAACTCTACTGGAGGGAATATATCTCGTCAAGTGCGCAGAAGAAGTGGCATCTTCTGAGCCGAAAGACCGATAGGGGAGATATGTGATGCTCTGATAAGCCCTAGAGACGATAGGCACTATGCCAGCTGATTCCGAAACATAATCTTAAGAATCGATATAAAAAGAGAAGGGCGGAGCTCCTGGTTGGAGCTCCGCCCTTCTCTCTAACCTGCCCACCCCCGAAGCGCCGAACACGACGGGAGTGGATCCCGCACGCCTGGCCTAGAGCCAGGTGACGCGTTCGGCGGGGCGAATATAGATGGGCTCCTCGACCTGAATGCGGGCGACTTCCTTGCCCGACTTGTTGAAGCCCAACACCGTATCGTTGTACATCTCGAACCGCTTGCCGTGAATCTG